>Ga0222427_100221_pt1 | contig 134345 bp, 115 predicted proteins | sample 2B20Ametagenome_FD_182890 | JGI IMG/M metagenome (GOLD analysis project Ga0222427, IMG submission 182890) | Enriched microbial communities from leaf-cutter ant dump, University of Wisconsin, Madison, United States - 2B20A (version 2) | ecosystem: Environmental > Terrestrial > Nest > Insects... | reverse complement strand
GTTCTTCGGATTGAGGCAGGCGCTTCCCGGGTGTCAGACACCCGGCGACACCGAAGCAATCCGTCCCGTCATCTCGTACGGGTGTCAGACACGTGACGATGGGCGTGAAGCCGCGGCGAGGTGCTTGTGTCTGACACCCGTACGAGCCGTTCTTCGGATTGAGGCAGGCGCTTCCCGGGTGTCTGACACCCGGCGGCGCTGAAGCAATCCGTCCCGTCATCTCGTACGGGTGTCAGACACTTGCCGGCGGCATGTCGCACGGGCGTCGGACACAGGCCTGGGCCGCTTCTATAATGGCGGCCTGCGCCCGGTTCCGGATACCGGGCGCAGGACTTACCAATTTTTAAGGCGTTCAGGCATGAAGATCACGGTCGTGGGTACCGGTTACGTGGGGTTGGTGTCGGGAGCGTGCCTGGCCGACATGGGCAACGACGTCATGTGCCTGGACGTGGACGCGGCGAAGATCGCGCTGTTGCGCCAGGGCGGCATTCCCATCTACGAGCCCGGCCTGGAAGACCTGGTGCGACGCAACGTGCAGGCCGGCCGCCTGCACTTCACGGACGATATCGCGCACAGCGTCGCGTTCGGCGACGTGCAGTTCATCGCCGTGGGCACGCCGCCGGGCGAAGACGGCTCGGCCGACCTGAAGTACGTGCTGGCCGCCGCCCAGAACATCGCGCGCCACATGACGGCGCGCAAGCTCATCGTGGACAAGTCCACCGTGCCGGTGGGCACGGCCGACAAGGTGCGCGAGGTCGTCGCCGCGAACTGGCCGCGCGCGGCGTGGACATCCCCTTCAGCGTGGCGTCCAACCCGGAATTCCTGAAGGAAGGCGCCGCCATCAACGACTTCATGAGCCCGGACCGGGTGGTGGTCGGCGCGGACGACGACTACACCATCGGCGTCATGCGCCGCATCTACGAACCGTTCCAGCGCACGCACGACCGGCTGATGGTGATGGACGTGCGTTCGGCCGAGCTGACCAAGTACGCTGCCAACGCCATGCTGGCCACGCGGATCTCGTTCATGAACGAGATGGCGAACCTGGCCGAGGCGCTGGGCGCCGACATCGAGCAGGTGCGCCGCGGCATTGGCGCCGATCCGCGCATCGGCTACCACTTCCTGTATCCCGGCGCGGGCTACGGCGGCTCCTGCTTTCCCAAGGACGTGCAGGCGCTGGTCAACACCGCTTCCGAGAACTCGTTGCCGATGCGGGTCATCGAGGCCGCCGAGGCCGCCAACCATGCCCAGAAATTCCGCCTGTCCGAAAAACTGGTCGCGCGCCTGGGCGAAGACCTGAGCGGCCGCAAGATCGCGCTGTGGGGCCTGTCGTTCAAGCCCAATACCGACGATATGCGCGAAGCGCCCAGCCTGACCGCCATCGCCGAACTGACGCGCCGCGGCGCCGAAGTGCGCGCCTACGATCCCGTGGCCATGCACGAGGCCGCCCGCGTGCTGGCCGGCAAGCCCGGCATCGGTTTCGCCACCGATATGTACGATGCGCTGGACGGCGCGGACGCGCTGCTGATCGCCACGGAATGGAAGGTGTTCCGCGCGCCGGACTTCGACCGCGTCAAGGCCTTGCTCAAGACGCCGCTGATCATCGACGGCCGCAATCTCTACACGCCGGCCGACGTGCGCGCCCTGGGCTTCGAGTACTCGGGCATCGGGCGCGCATGAAGATCCTGCAACTGAACTTCGAGAAAGGCTGGCGCGGGGGCGAACGGCAGACCCTGTACTGCATGCGCGCGTTCCGCAAGGCCGGCCACGAGGTCGAAGTGATGTGCCGAGAGGGCGCGCCGCTGGCGGAGCGCGCCCGCCAGGAGGGTTTCGTGGCCCATACCTGCCGCAACGTGCCGGGGCAGCTCGCTTTCCTGGCACGCGCCGGCCGCTACGACATCGTGCACGCGCAGACCGCCAACACCATTACCTGGGCCGTGCTGACCAAATGGCTGCATCGCCGTCCGGTGGCCTTCTCGCGCCGCACCTCCTTCGTGGTGAAGCCCGGCGACGAATGGAAGACCGGCTTCAAGTGGCGCCATGCGGACCTGTTCGTGGCGATCAGCGAGATGGCCGCGGGCGAGCCGCGCCGCCTGGGCATCGAGCCCGTCATCATCCGCAGCGCCGTCGAGCCGCACGAGATCAACGCCGAGAACGTCGCCGCCCTGGCGCGCGAGTTCGACCTGGCCGGCAAGAAGGTCATGGCCACCTCAGCCGCGCTGATCCGCGACAAGGATCCGGTGACGCTGGTGCGTGCCATCGGCGAACTGGCCAGAACGCGCCGCGATTTCGTCTTCCTGCACTTCGGCGCGGGCGGCGACCGCGAAGCGCAGGCCAGGGAAGAAGCGCGCAGGCTCGGCATCGAGGACGTCTACCGCTTCGCAGGCTTCCGCAAGGGCGTGGAAGACTTCTACAGCATCCTCGACGTGTTCGTCATGAGTTCCGAGGAAGAGGCGCTGGGCAGCAGTGTGCTGGACGCTTTCCTGCAGCGCGTGCCCGTGGTGTCCACCGACGCCGGCGGGCTCAAGGAAAGCCTGGCCGACGGGCGCGGCGTGCTCTGCGCCGTGGGCGACTTCCAGGCGATGGCGCAAGGCATGGCGCGATGCCTGGACGACGCGGCGTTCCGCCAGGAAGTCACCGAACGCGCCTACGAATACGTCCGCAACGAGCACGACGTGCAGAAAATGGGCAACCGCTACCTGGCGCAGTTCGAGCGCCTGCTCGCCCGCCGCTGACGGGGCGCGGTTCAGCGTACGTCGATCCGCGTTGCGAACTTGGCCCGGTGCACCGAAAAAAAGGTGCGCACGTTGCGCACGTTGGCCTGGGCGGTGAACGCCCGATGCGCCAGCGCATGGTAGGCCGGCATGTCCTTCACCTGTGCGATCACCACGAAATCCGGTCCCGGCGACACCCGGTAGCACTGCAGCACCGCGCGCTCGGCCAGCATGCTGCGCTCGAACTCGTCCAGCCGTTCCGCCGCCTGCACGTCCAGCGTGATCTCGACGATGGCGGTCAGCGTGCTGCCCAGCTTTTCGGCCGACAGAATGGCCACCTGTCGGTCGATCACGCCTTCGTCCACCAGCCGGCGGACCCGCCGCAGGCAGGTCGGGGGCGACGCATGGACCCGCTGGGCGAGATCCTGGTTGGTCAGCGCGCTGTCTTCTTGTAACTGTTCAAGAATGCGCCGGTCCAGATCATCCAGTTCAGGCAGCGAAATAGAGGCGTTCTGCACGATAAATTTCAAAAATCTGGATTGAAAGAAAGATTATTTAATCACAATTATGTAAGGGAATTAACTTCCATATTTAGCCATATAAAGAAATCAAATTTCTTGGCGGGACAAGCACAATGCGTCGGTACACGAACTTCCCGGAGCACTTCCTATGTGCGGCATTGTTGGCGCCGTCGCCCAGCGCGACATCACCCCGATCCTCGTTGAAGGCCTGAAGCGCCTCGAATACCGCGGCTACGATTCCTGCGGCGTCGCCGTCTACGCCGACGGCCACCTGCGCCGCACGCGCAGCACCCAGCGCGTGGCCGAACTGGCCGAGCAGGTCGCCCAGGACAATCTGCAGGGCTACACCGGCATCGCCCACACCCGCTGGGCCACCCACGGCGTGCCGGCCACCCACAATGCCCACCCGCACTTCTCGCGCCTGGGCAACGACGAGCCGCGCATCGCGCTGGTCCACAACGGCATCATCGAGAACCACGACGAACTGCGCGCCGAACTCCAGGCCGCCGGGTACGTCTTCGAAAGCCAGACCGACACCGAGGTCATCGCGCACCTGGTGAACCACCTGTATGCCGGCGACCTGTTCGAAGCCGTGCAGAACGCCGTGCGCCGCCTGCATGGCGCCTACGCCATCGCCGTGTTCTGCCGCGACGAACCGCACCGGGTCGTGGGTGCGCGCCAGGGCTCGCCGCTGGTGGTGGGCGTGGGCCAGAACGAGAACTTCCTGGCCTCCGACGCGCTGGCGCTGGCTGGCACGACCGACCAGATCATCTACCTGGAAGACGGCGACGTCGTCGATCTGCAACTCGCGCGCGTCTGGATCGTCGACGCCAGCGGCAAGAACGTGGACCGCGAAGTGCACACCGTGCACGTGCATACCGGCGCGGCCGAACTCGGCCCCTACCGCCACTACATGCAGAAGGAAATCTTCGAACAGCCGCGCGCGGTGGGCGATACGCTGCAGGACATCGAGTCCATCACGCCCGAACTGTTCGGCGACGAGGCCTACAAGATCTTCAAGGACATCGATTCCCTGCTGATCCTGGCCTGCGGCACCAGCTACTACGCCGGCCTGACCGCCAAGTACTGGATCGAGTCGGTCGCCAAGATCCCGGTGGCGGTGGAAATCGCCAGCGAATACCGATACCGCGACAGCGTGCCCAACCCGCGTTCGCTGGTGGTCACGATTTCGCAGTCCGGCGAAACCGCCGACACGCTGGCCGCGCTGAAGCATGCCCGTTCGCTGGGCATGGAAAACACGCTGACCATCTGCAACGTGTCCACCAGCGCCATGGTGCGCGAGTGCAAGCTGTCGTACATCACGCGCGCCGGCGTCGAGATCGGCGTGGCGTCGACCAAGGCCTTCACCACGCAGCTCACCGCCTTGTTCCTGCTGACGCTGGCGCTGGCGCAGGTGCGCGGCAACCTGACCGAAGAACAGGAAGCCGAACACCTCAAGGCGCTGCGCCACCTGCCCGTGGCCATCGGCTCGGTGCTGGCGCTGGAGCCGCAGATCATGGCCTGGGCCGACCGCTTCGCCTCCAAGGAAAACGCCTTGTTCCTGGGCCGCGGCATGCATTACCCGATTGCCCTGGAAGGCGCGCTCAAGCTCAAGGAAATCAGCTACATCCACGCCGAAGCCTATCCGGCCGGCGAACTCAAGCACGGCCCGCTGGCCCTGGTGACGGAGCACATGCCCGTGGTCACCATCGCGCCCAAGGACGAGCTGCTGGAAAAGCTGAAGTCCAACATGCAGGAAGTGCGCGCCCGCGGCGGCGAACTCTATGTGTTCGCGGACGCCGACAGCAAAATCCAGAGCGCCGAAGGCATGCACGTGATCCGCATGCCCGAGAACTACGGCAAGCTGTCGCCCATCCTGCACACGATCCCGCTGCAACTGCTGTCCTACCACACGGCCTGCGCCCGCGGCACGGACGTGGACAAGCCGCGCAACCTCGCCAAGAGCGTGACGGTGGAATAAAGGCGGTACGATCCGGAGGACCCGAAAGCCCCGCTTCTGGCGGGGCGTCGTATTGCGGCAGCGACGCAACAATTTCGGGCCGGGGAAAGATGTTCCACGGAACATCGCGCGTCGGCAGGTGCCGTTTGCCGATTTTTGCGCATAGAATAAGAACAATTCTCAATCTCGGCATGGCCCGGGATTCCCTCTCGGCCATCCTCCATCGCACTTCCATGACTCGCAGCCTGGCGCCGGATCACCATCACGTGCGCGCACTCTATGTGGATCATCACCGCTGGCTGGTGAACTGGCTGCGCAGAAAGCTGGGTTGCGGCTTCGATGCGGCCGATATCGCGCAGGACACCTTCCACCGCCTGCTGGCGGCTCCGGAACGCGCCAGCGGCCTGCATGAACCGCGCGCCTACCTGACGACGCTGGCGCACGGCCTGGCCGTGGACCACATCCGGAGGCGCAAGCTGGAGCGCGCCTACCTGGACGAACTTGCCCTGCTGCCCGAGGAGCAGGCGCCTTCGCCCGAGACGCGCGCCCTGCTGCTCGAGACCATCGTCCGCATCGACCGCATGCTGGACGGCCTGAACGCCAAGGCGAAGGCGGCCTTCCTGATGTCGCGGCTGGACGGGATGACCTATCCCGACATTGCGTCGGCGCTGCGTGTGTCGCTGAGCTCGGTGGAAAAGTACATGGCCGCCGCCATTCGCCACTGCTACGAGCTGCGTTATGGCTGATCGCGCCGTTGTGCTGGAGCGCGCCATTTCCTTCGCGGTGCGCCTGAACTCGGGCCACGCGGACGCAGCCGAGCACGACGCCTGCCGGCGCTGGCGCGAGGCCGACGCGGAGCATGAACGCGTGTGGCGCCAGGTGCAGGCGATCGAGACGGATCTGCGGACGGTGGCCGGATCCGTGGCGGCGTCCGCCCTGCGCGCCGCGCCCGGCCGCGGCCGGCGCCAGGTGCTCGCCATGCTGGCCCTGGGCGCGGTGGGCGCCGGCGCGACGCTGGCGTGGCGGGACGGCGCATGGGAGCGCATGGGCGCCGACTACCGCAGCGGCGTGGGCGAGCGCCGCCGCTACGCGCTGGCCGCGGGCGCCGAATTGTGGCTGAACACCGATTCCGCCGTCCGGGGCGATCCCGGCGGCCGCCGGCTGACCCTGCTTGCCGGCGAACTGCGCATGGACACGGGTCCGGACGCCGCCTGGGAAGTGCGCACGCGCCAGGCCTGCTTCACCGGCACCCAGGCGCGTTTCCTGCTGCGCCAGACGGCCGACGCGACGCTGCTGGAGCTGCTGCGCGGCGACCTGCGCATCGCGCCCTTGCGCGGCCGCGAGACCGTCGCCGAACCTGGCGCGCGCTACCGGGTCAGCGATCACGATGCGCGCCGCGAACCGTCCGCGCCGTTCGACGCGGACGGCTGGGCCAACGGCGTGCTGACGGTGCGCGGCATGCGGCTGGCGGATTTTCTGGAAGAGCTGTCCCGCTATCAACGCGGCTGGATCAGTTGCGACTCGGCCGTGGCCGACCTGCGCGTTTCGGGCGTGTTCCTCCTGGACGACCTGCCCGGCGCTCTGGACACGCTGGGCCGCGCGCTGCCCATGCGGATCCAGCGCTACGCGGGCCTCTGGACCCGCGTATTGCCCGCCTGAATGCGGTTACAAATTTCCCGCGCCGGCCTTTACGGGTTTGGACGGCCTCGTTCGACATAGGGAATGACACCCCCAGTTTGAACCAGGACCGTTCCCGCCATGCCCAGCACTGCCCGCCATTCGACCCGGCGCCTGTTCCGCCTTTTGCCCCTGTGCGCCGCTCTGGCGCTCGCGCCCGCCGCGCACGCCCAGTCTGCGCGCATCACCTTCGAGCAGGCCGCCGCGCCGCTGGAGCTTGCGCTCAACCAGTACGCCGGGACCGCGCGCGTCACGCTGTCGTTCGATCCTTCGCTGACGGCCGGCCGCCAGGCGCCGGCGCTGCGAGGCGCCTACTCGGTCGCCGACGGGTTCGCGGCGCTGCTGGCGGGCAGCGGCCTGGTGGCGGAACAGACCGGCGAACGGCACTTCGTCATCCGCTCCGCCGCTCCTTCGGTCAGCACGCTGCCAGCCGTCACGGTGACGGGCGACGCCGCCGCCGAGCGCTACAACCCGCCCACCGCCGTGGGATCGAAGACGCCGCTCTCGCAGCGGCAGATTCCGCAGTCGATCAGCGTGGTGACGCAGGAACGCATACGCCAGCAGGCGATGCAGACGCTGGACGACGCGATGCGCAACACGGCCGGGGTCACGGTTGAACGCCGCGACAACAGCCGCTCGATCTTCCATTCGCGCGGCTTCGACATGACGTCGTACCAGATCGACGGCATTCCCACGCAATACGACTGGCGCATGCTGTCGTCCTCCGATCTCGCCATTTACGACCGGGCCGAGGTCCTGAAGGGGCCCGCGGGCCTGTACAACGGCGCCGGCGGCCTGGGCGGCGCCATCAACCTGGTGCACAAGCGCCCGCAGAAGGACTTCGGCTTCGAAGGCAGCGTCTCGGCGGGCTCCTGGGACAACTATCGGTCGCAGGTGGACCTGACCGGCGGCCTGAACGAGGATGGCTCGTTGCGCGGGCGGCTGGTCGGCGTGTACCAGGACCGCCGTTTCTTCTACGACAGGACCAACGAACAGCATTCCGTGCTCTATGGCTCGCTGGCGTACGATTTCACGCCTCGCACCACGCTGACTGTGGGCGGCGGACGCCAGGAACGCGACATTCATGCATCGATGTGGTCGATCCCGGCCTACATGACGGTGGGGCCGGGCGGCCAGCCCAGTTTTTCGCTGGCCGACATCAAGCGCTCCACCTTCATCGGCGCCGACTGGAACCGCGACCAGTTCACCTCTACCGAAGCCTTCGCCGACGTCGAGCACCGGCTCGACAACGGCTGGACGGCGAAACTGTCCGGCCGCCATGCCGAGAACAAGCTCGACCGCGAGCAGGCCTACGGCTGGGGACCGGCCAACACCTCGAACGACCTTATCCAGTTGCTTTCAGCCAAGGGCCCCACCCGCCAGACGCAGTCTTCCTACGATGCATACGCCGACGGGCCGTTCCAGCTTTTCGGGCGCCAGCACCATCTCACGCTGGGCGCAAACTATACCGATTCGCGCTTCGACAACGAGTGGAACTACCCCACGCCCAATTGGGCTCCGCTGATCGACATCACGAATCCGCGCTCCGACTTCGACCGGCTGGACTATGCCTTCAACAACGGCAACCACGCGCGGACCAAGCAGTGGGGGGTCTATTCCAGTCTGCGCCTGCGCCTGTCCGAACCGCTCACGCTGGTGGCCGGCGGCCGCTTCAGTTGGTGGAGCCTGACATCCACCCAACGCACGCTGTCGGGAGAAAACTCGCAGGACGCCAAGTTCAACGGCAAGTTCACACCCAATGTGGGCCTGATCTACGACCTGAACGACACGTATTCGGTCTACGCCAGCTATTCCGAAATCTTCCTGCCGCAGAACGGCTACACGACGGCCGACGGCGGCATGCTCAAGCCGCTGGAGGGCAAGCAGGTCGAGGCCGGCGTCAAGGGCGAATACCTGGACGGCGCGCTCAATGCCTCTTTCGCGGCGTTCGAGATCCGCGACGAGAACCGCGCCACCCTGTCGCCCGATTCCACCACGGTCTACACGGCAAACGGCAAGACGCGCAACCGCGGTTTCGAATTGCAGGTCAACGGCGAGATCCGTCCGGGCTGGAATGTCTATGCCGGGTACACATGGCTGCAGACGCGCGTGGACCAGAGCGCGTCGTACGACTCCAATGTGACGGCCGTCGCGCCCCGCCACCTGCTGCGCGTATGGACCGACTACCGCCTGCCCGGCGACTGGAACCGCTGGACGGTCGGCGGCGGCGTGAACGTGCAAAGCCGTACCTACGTCGCTTTTCCCCAATACAACGGCGCGCGGCTGGAGCAGGGGGGCTATGCCACGGTGGACATGAAGCTCGGCTACGAGATCAACCGCAACCTGGACGTGGCGCTCAACGTCACCAACCTGTTCGACCGCAAGTATTACGCGACCATCAGTTCGCCCCGTTCGCAGAACATCTTTGGCGAGCCGCAGGCATTCCTGCTGACGCTGCGCGCGAAGTACTGAACTGGCGATGCAAAATGCAACGCGCCCGGCATGGGTCCGCGTGCACCGATGGGCGGGCCTGGCCACCGCCCTGTTCCTGTGCGTGGCCGGGCTCACCGGCAGCATTCTGGCGTTCAGGGAGGAGTTGGACACCTGGCTGAACCCGCAGCTCTTCCTGGCCGAAGACGCGGGGCGCCCAATGATGGATGCTTTCGCGCTTCGCGAGTCGGTGCGCGAGCAACTGCCCTGGGCAAGCGTCGACCAGGTCCCGCTGCGGCGCGAAGCCGGCCGTGCCGTGGTCTTCCGGCTGGCGCCGAGGCTGGATGCGGCCACCGGGCGCGCGCTGCCGTTGCCGGCGACGCACGCGTTCGCGGATCCCTACAGCGGCAAGGTGCTGGGCTGGCGCGACGAAGGCGCCGTGTCGCTGGCCCGCGAGGGCCTGCTGCCCTTCATCCACCGGCTGCACCTGGATCTGACGCTGCCGGGCGTGTGGGGCCGCCTGCTGTATGGCGTCGTCGCGCTGGTCTGGACGCTGGATTGCTTCGTGGGCTTCTACCTGACGCTGCCTGCGCCGGGCGCGCGGCGCAAGGGCTTCTGGCGTGCGTGGCGGCCCGCCTGGCTGATCAAGCGCGATGCCTCCGCGCCGCGCTACATTCTCGACCTGCATCGCGCCTTCGGGCTGTGGCTGTGGGCCTTGCTGCTGGTGTACGCCTGGTCCAGCGTAATGTTCAACCTGCGGGAGCAGGTGTACCAGCCGGTGATGTCGGTCGTCATGCCCTTCGACACCTCGTGGCGCGGCGCGCCCGTCCTGCCCAAGCCCATGGCCGCGCCCGTCCTGCAGGGACCGGAGGCGCTCGCGGCCGCGCGCCTCGCGATGGACGAACTGGCCCGGACGAGCGGCTTCAAGGTGGACGGCGAGGAAATGCTGATGCTGGACCGGCGCCGCGGCGTCTACGCATACCTGGTGCACAGCGACGCGGACCTGCGCCGCCGCGTCGGCAACACCGCCATCCTGATCGACGCGGACACCGGCGCGCGGCGCGGCATCTACCTGCCCACGCGGGGGGCCTGGGGCGACACGTTCAGCAACTGGCTGGGCGCGCTGCATATGGCCCATGTATTCGGCCTGCCCTACAAGATTTTCGCCAGCGTGCTGGGGGCGGTGCTCGCCATGCTTTCCGTAACGGGCGCCATGATCTGGCGGCGCAAGCAATTGGGGCGCAGGCACGCGGCATCCCGCCGGTCCCGCTGATGCGGCATGCCAATTTCCTGTTCCAGCGTTTCTGCCGGCAGTATTAACGTCTGCCTATGTCTATTTGTTTCCCAATCCCTAGGGAAAAGCCGCCATGCAGGCGGCTGGCACGCCGGCTGGGATGGTATCCATTTTCCCTGTTTCAGGCGCATGGATGGTATCCACAACCCCGATATGAATAATCCGGATAGTATCCATTTTATTATTTCGATAATCCAGATGGTATCCGTCGGGACCATTTAAAAAATCCCGGTGTTATTCCCTCATTAATCCTTGGTGCCACAAAAAAAAGGGTATACATTGCCTCCTTTTTTTCGGGAGCCCGTTCCCATTTATACAGATTGATTTATTACGTAGAGATACGTTTATAGCAATCCAGTAATGCCTGGGCGCGGGGCCATTAATCGGGATAGGGAGGATTCACGTTGATATATGGCACGAAGAAGTGGCTGACGGCGACGCTCGCGCTAAGCGCGTCCTACGGCGGTAACGTCACGGCTGCGGACCTGACCGTTTCGTCGGGCAACACGCAGGTGTTCGACGGCTCGGCCAACTTTCCGGGTGGGGTCGACGTGAACGGCGGCACGCTGGTGGTCGGCGGCAACGGCGGCGGGGCAGGCGTCGTTATCGGGGGGAACGTGTATGCGGGATCGAACGCCACCATCGCGGGCTTCGGCGCGATCAATGGCGATCTCGCCGTGACGGGCAATTCGCGCGTTGCGCCCGGGTATGCCGTCGGCACGCCAACTGGCGTGTCGAACGGCAACCTCGTCGTCAACGGCAACCTGTCGATGAACAACGCCGTGTTCGACTTCGAGACCGGCTATGCGGGGTTGCCCATTACGCAGCCCGGCACCGGCGACAACATCACGGTCGGCGGCAACGTCGCCCTCAACAATACGACGCTGAACGTTTCGGTGAATACCCTGGGCGTCAATGCCGGCTATTACCGGATCATGTCGTACGGCGGCACGCTGAGCGGCAACGGCCTGGCGCTGGGCACGGTCACCGGCGATTCCGTGCCCGGGGCGACCATCCAGTCGCTGGCCGGCGACAAGCAGATCAACCTCATCCTGGGTCCGAGCACGACCAACCTGTGGAACGGCAACGGCGCGGCGTCCGCCACCCGGGCCGGTGGCGGCAATGGCACGTGGAGCGCCGCCAGCACCAACTGGAACAGTCCGGCCAACGCCACGGGGGCCCTGCCCGATGGCGGATACGCCATTTTCACCGGCGCGGCCGGCACCGTGACGGTCGACGGCGGCGCCGGCCCGGTGCGCGTGTCCGGCATCCAGTTCGCCACCGACCGATACCGCCTGCAAGGCGCTCCCATCACCCTGGTCGCCAATGGCGGCAATCCGCCGGCCATCGTCGTCGGCGACGGCACCTATGCCTCCGGCCAATTCGTCGACACCATCGACAACCCGCTGCAAGGCACGCAGGGCTTCGTCAAGACCGGTCCGGGATCGCTGATCCTGACCGCCGACAGCAGCGGCCTGGCCGGTCCCATCCTGATCGCCGACGGCGCGCTGGAGATCGACGGCAAGTTGAACGGCCCCGTCGATATCGGCCGTGAAGTCGTGCTGGCGGGTGTCGGGCAGTTGGGCAGTACCACCCTCTATCCCACCGCGGTCGTCTCTCCGGGCAACGACGGCTCGCCCATCGGCACGCTCACCATCGACGGCAACCTCGACTTCGGCGAGAACACGATTTATCGCGTGCATGCCGATCCGGCAGGCAGCGCCAGCGACCGCATCCACGTCACCGGCATCGCCCACCTCGACGGCACCGTGGCGCACGTGGGACCCAACGGCGACTATGCGCCGCGCACGACCTACAACATCCTGACGGCGGACGGCGGGATTCAGGGCGCGTTCACGGGCGCGTCGAGCGCATATGCGTTCCTGACGCCCACGCTCAGCTACGACGCGAAGAATGCGTTCATGACGCTCACGCGCAACGACGTGCCCATCGGCAGCGTCGGCGGCACGGACAATGAGAGCAGCGTGGGCGATGCCTTGGACAAGGAAGATCCGCCCGCCACCGGGAATGGGTCTTCCCCGACAGGCAATGAGTCCCCGTCGACCGGAAACGGATCGTCGTCCGCCGGCAATGGATCGCCGTCGGCCGGCAACGAGTCCTTGTCGTCCGGAAACGGATCGCAAGTGGTCGAGAGCGGCAGCGCAGCGGGCAAGGCGACCCCAGCCAGCCAGGTGACGACGGCCGTCCTCACCATGACGCCGGACGAAGCGCGTTCGGCCTTGAAAATGCTGTCCGGCGAAGCGTATGCAAGCACCGCCAGTGTGCTGCTGAGCCAGGGGGACATCGTGCGCACCCTGCCGCTGGACCGCCTGCGCGGCAACCTCGACGCGCCGGCGCTGGCCGGACGGCCCACGGCCCAGTTGGGCGCGCCGTCTTCCGATGCCTTGCCGCACAGCGGCGCATCTCCGGTCTGGGCGCAGGCGTTCGGCAACTGGAGCCGGTTCGGCAGCGACGGCAACGCATCGAGCGTGAGCCAATCGGCCGGCGGGCTTTTCGTCGGCGGCGACGGCGCGGTGGGCGGCGGCTGGCGAATCGGCGGCGCGCTGGGCTACGTCGGCAGCCATAACTCGATCGACGATGCTTCGTCGCGCATGAACATCGACAGCTATACGGCGGCCTTGTTCGGCGGACGGAACTTCCAGGCCGGCCCCGGCCATTTCCGTTTCATGGCGGGCGCAGCCTACACCTGGCACGATATCGACACCAAGCGCGACGTGGCGGCCGGGAGCCTGAACCAGCGGCTCGAGTCGTCCTATCACGCCTCTTCGACGCAAGTGTTCACCGAACTCGGCTATCACCTGCCGCTGGGCGACGCCTACGCCATCGAACCCTACGCCGGCGTGGCGTGGAACCAGGTCCGCACTCGCAGCTTCGAGGAATCGGGCGGTACGGCAGCGCTGCACGGCGCGGGAAGTTCCGACGACGTGACGAGCACCACGCTGGGACTGCGCGGCACATGGCGGATCGGTTCCGACCCCGCGCCGGGCCGCCTGACCGCAACGCTGGGCTGGCGCCACGCCATGGGCGATGTGAAGCCCCGGCAGGATCTGGCTTTCGACGGCGGCAGCACGTTCTCGGTGACGGGCGTGCCGATCGCGCGCGACGCCGCCGTCCTCGGGCTGGGCGCCGAAGTGACGATCGCGCGCAACACGACGGCCGGCTTTGCCTACGACGCCCAGTTCGGCGGCGGCAACCGGCAGCAGTCGGGCCTGTTCAAGCTGGCCATGCGTTTCTGATCCGCCGAGGGCCTGAGCACGCCAGGCCCGCATCCGGCCCCAGGTCCGCTGCGGCGGACCTGGGGTTGTCCGGGGTATGCGCGCGCATGCCAAGCACGGTATTCTTTCCGGATTGTGGCCGGAATATGGAATATGCATATATTCCATGGTTATTAATAAATAATATCCGCGCTGATATTAAGACCTTTCAGTTTGGTTAAACCCAAACAAGAAAAACCCTTTTTTATATTTGTTCACAATTTAGCCGCCGGCCTGTGTTGCGGTTTGTGTAATGAATGTAATTGTTTGAGGGATTTCCCTGGGTTTATTACGGTCGCCCAGACTTATTTCCACAGCAATAAAAATTTTTAGAAAAAAATTTGCTGTCTTGCCCATCTACGATTCGTTGGCTCGTCGCCCTCCGCATTTAATTGGGTATCGAGTCGTAATAATTCTTTAGCAATACGTCCGCCCAGATGGACAAGCGTATGTCGATTTCATATCGATTACCTGTCTCTGGGCGTCAATTTCTAGTGTCCTCGACACGACGAAAACAGTGAGGTCCCCGTGGTAAAGAGAATCGCAGTGTGTGGCCTTGGATATGTCGGCCTGCCCGTAGCCGTCGCATTTTCCAAGCGCTTTGATGTCATCGGCTTTGATGTGGACAAGCGCAGAATCGCACGGCTGAAAGAGGGAGATGACTGGACCGGCGAGATCGAACGCGACGTGTTGCTTGCCTCCCCCATGCAATTCACCGACCAGATTTCGGAACTGGAAGGTTGCGACTTCTTCGTAGTGGCCGTCCCGACTCCCGTGGACGAGAAGAACAATCCGGATTTTTCGCTGCTGGTGCGCGCCTGCCGCACGATCGGCCCGGTGCTGCGTCCCGGCTGCATCGTTGTCTTTGAATCCACCGTGCATCCGGGCGCCACCGAGGAAATCTGCGGACCGGAGCTGGAGAAAGCCTCCGGCCTGCGTTGCGGCATCGATTTCAAGCTGGGCTACAGCCCCGAGCGGATCAATCCGGGCGACCGCGAGCATCCGCTGGAGAAGATCGTCAAGATCGTGTCGGGCCAGGACGAGGAATCGCTGGAAACCATTGCCGGCGTCTACGAGAAAATCATCGACGCGGGCGTGCACCGCGCTTCTTCGATCAAGGTCGCGGAAGCTGCGAAGGTGCTGGAGAACACGCAACGCGATATCAACATCGCGCTCATGAACGAAATGTCGAAGATCTGCGATCTGGTCGGCATCCGTACCTCGGAAGTGCTGGCGGCCGCCGGCACCAAGTGGAATTTCCTCAAGTTCTCGCCCGGCCTGGTGGGCGGCCACTGCATCGGCGTCGATCCCTACTACCTGACCTCCAAGGCGCAAGAACTCGGCTACCACCCCGAAGTCATCCTGTCGGGCCGCCGGATCAATGACGGCATGGCGAATCACGTCGCTTCGCGCGTGGTCCAGACGCTGGCACGCAACGGCCGCCTCAATGCCACGATCCGCGTCGGTATCCTGGGCATGACGTTCAAGGAAAACGTGCCCGATATCCGCAACTCCAAGGTGGTCGATCTTTACAACGCCCTTGGTGAATACGGCATTACTCCGGTTGCGTGCGACCCCATGGCCGACGCGGAACAGATGGAGCACGAGTACGGCATCAAGCTGGTGGAACGCGACCAGTTCCGCGACATGGACGTGCTGATCCTGGCGGTCCCGCACCGCGAAACCATGGACTCCATCTGGGACGACATGCCGGCGCTGGTCAAGAGCGGCGGCATGGTGTGCGACCTGAAGTCCGTGCTGGACAGCAAACGGCTTCAGTCCGATCTCCTGTACTGGACTCTTTAAGTTCAGGCTCACTATCGATCACTAGAGGAGAGCCTCCGAATGGCTGCTTTTACCACCGCTCCGATTGGCACCTGCCGCATCCATACGCCGCTGCGCGATGCCGTGGGGCGCTACCCGATCAAGCTGCAACTCGGCCGCAACTACGGTTTCGTGCACACCAGCGCCGAGGCGCTGCAGCAGGCGCGATTCATGTTCGGCCAGGGCGACATCCCGGCCGACGTCCAGCGCGTGATCTTCCGGCCTTCGAATGGCGAGCAGGCGCGCAAAGGCGCGCACAAGCCGGCGGACCTCTATGTGGTCGAACTGTCCTCGCGCAAGCTGCTGACCATAGACGGCTACCCCATCCAGTCCAACTACCTGGTGCGCTATTTCAGCGAGTTCTTCGCCGACCGAACGCGCACCCGGATGTTCTGGTCGATGGCTCACGCCGACCGTCTTGCCGAGCGGCGCGCCTTGCTGGACCAGGATCCGGTCTACAAGGGGTTGACCCCGGACGACCGAGAACTGCTCGCCCGCATCGTCAAGCGCGATCAGACAGACGAAGAGATCGAGCGGGAAATGCAGCAGATCGTCGATCTGCTGGGCCGGGACAAGGTGGTGTTCGTCACGCACGTCAACGCCCTGACGCCCGACAATGTGCCGATCGAGCAGCGGGAGCAACTGATCGCCGCAGTGACCGCCGGCGCGCAGCGCATCGGCGTGCCCTGCTATGACCCGACGCCGTTGATGAACAAGATCGGCCAGGCCGACGCGATGGAAGACGGCGGGCTCGACCTGACCCACTACACGCCGGTCTTCGCCGAGCGCCTGTGCGCCGAATGGTTCAAGACCTTCATGCGTCCACGCATGAGCACGGCTACGACGCAGCCATCCGTGCCCAAGCTCGCCGCCGACGAAAGCGCCGACCGCATCGAGAAGCTCTGGGATTCGGGCGAGCTGCGCGAGGCCTCGCGCCGGGTGCGCGACGTGCTGCGCCGCCACCCCGGCCTGCCCGACCACACGCTGCTGTTCGCGCGCATCCAGGAAGAACTGGGCGACTACGAGGGTTCGCTGGCGCTGTTGGGCAGCGCCGACGGCGCGGTGGCGTCCGGTAGCAAGGCCGAACAGATTCTGATGCGCAATCAGTTCAAGCTGGGGCGCTTTGACGTGGCGTACTCGCTTGCCGCCGGCCTGCTGGGCGACGAAATCGAAACCCCTGAAATCGTGCGGATCGCGGCGGTTTCCGCAGGCCACCTGGGTTATGTGGACGAGACCCTGGGCAACTGGAAGCAGTTGTTCCGCATTTCCTCGCCGGAGGATGCCGGCGCGGTGGAAGCGGCCGACACGGTGCTCGCTTTGCTGCAAGCCAGCGGCGACATGGAAGCCGCCATACGCTGGGTCCACGAGGTCCGCGCGGCCATGCCCGCCTATGGCCGGGGCTTTGCCACGCTGTGGCGCGACCGCCTGCTGGCCGGGGACCGCGCGGAATTGCGCAACCTCGCTTCCGAAACGCCCGCGCTCAGCGACGTCGATGCCCTGGAGCTCGTCAAGGAAGCCTCGTGGCGCGGTTGCATCATGGCCGCCGCCACGCTGGCGGTCTCGTGCAAGCTGGCCGGCAGCGAGCAGGAGGATATCGTTGCCTGGCTGCATGGACAGTCGCAGGCATGGGCAGAGGAAGGCAACCGCGCGCTGGAGGAAGGTCGCTTGCGCGATGCGGCGGAACGCATCTGCGCGCACCGCCTGCTGACCCCCGATGCGCTGGCAGGCGTGCGCGCGCAGCGCGCATTCGAGCGCGCCATGCGCCTGGGCGTGCGGGCCGCGCTGGTGGCGGGCAATCACAAGGAAGTCATCGATCTCACCGACATCGCGCTCGACAGCCAGATCGATTTTCCCGAGTTGCACGCCATGCGTGGCCGCGCGGCCGACGCGCTTGGCGACAAGAAGACCGCCATGCGGCACCTCGAGCAGGCTGCCGCCGGCGAGTCCGCGCCGCTCAGCACGCAGTTGCATTTTGCCCGGGTTGCCTTCCACGGCGGCTGGTACGGCGAAGCCATCGACGCCTACAAGACGGTGCTCGATCACGCCGGCGCGGATCAGAGCGCCAAGGACGAAGCGCAGCGCCAACTGGGCAGGCTCGGCCCCCGCGCCATCCGCGGCGCCCGCGAGATCCTTTCCGCCGGCGACCACCAGGCGGCCTGGAACCTGCTGGAGCGCGTCGCGCAGTCGTGGCCCGGAATGTCGGAAGTCGACCATGAAAAGCGGCGCATCATTGCCGTGCTGTACGCCGAAGCGCGCGCGCTGGATTCGGCGAGCACGACCGAACGCCTGGCTTTGGGCGAACGGATCCTGAAGCTGGTTCCGGACGATCCCATCGGCCTGCGCCTGGCCGCCGTGGGCGCCATGCGCCTGCATCGCTTCGAACAGGCTCTTCCGTACTGGCGCAAGCTTCAGGAACGTTCCGAGAATCCCGCGCAGTTCGACCATTACATTGAACGCTGCCTCGTGTGGATCGAGAAGATCAACCGGAGGAAGGCAGCATGAATCCGCCATTGATTTCCGAGCAGGAGGAGGCAGCGTCCGATCTCGAAGGGGTGCAGGCCCAATTGGAGGAGATCGTCGCCGCGTCGGTGCGGGTGCAAGTCGCGCAGGAGAACCTGGCCCGCGCGCAAGCGTTGGCGCGCGATTACATGGCAGACTCGAAGGTCCGCTTCCTGCTGCTCAGGCTGAAGGAAGCGGCGGGCCTGAACGAGGGCATGGCCGAGCAGTGGGCCACGCTGCTGGAAGAATGCCCCGACGATTTCCAGATCGTCCGCTACTGCGCGACGCGCCTGGTGAAGGAACGGAAGATCGACGAGGCCTTGTCGCTCGTCGACCGCCACCTGCCACCCTCGACGCAGAATCCCAACCGCCTGTTCGCCCGCGCCAAGCTGCTCAGCGACATTCGCGCCCACGAGCAGTCGGACGCGCTGTTCCGCCGGCTGATCTCGGAGAACACCGATCGCAACATGCGTGTCGAGTTCGCCAAGCGCCTGCGCAAGCGCGGCCTGCTGGCCGATGCGTTCGATGCGATTGCGCCGGTGGCGAAGCACCTGGCCCCGGGAAGCAAGGCGGCGGAGCTGGCAAACGACCTGGCCAGCGACTATGCCTTCTACCAAGGCTTCGCGTCCGAAGAGGAACTGGCCGGAAGGGATGTCAGGATCCTGTCGATGAAGCATGCGATCCTGCACTTCCGCGACCGCAAGATCGTCGAGCAGTCGGCGGAGAAGCCGGTCTCGGTGGCGCTGGTGACGGGCAGCCTCGGGCCTGGCGGCGCCGAGCGCCAGCTCACGCGGCTGGCCGGCGAGCTGACCCGTCTGGCGGAGTGCCCCGAGCGCCGGCCGGCCGATGTGATCATGCTGCCGAAGAAAGTCGAAGTCATGGTGAAGCAGCACACCGAACCCGCGGGCTCCACCAAGAAGCAGGGTCTGGATTTTTTCCTGCCCGTGCTGGTGAAGGCGCAGATCCCGGTCACGGAGATCAACAAGCTGCCCCCGGTTTCGGTTTCTCATCAACCGATTCCCGAGGGTGGCCTGAGTCGCCTGCTGGAGCAGTTGCCGCCTCCCGTCCACTACGGCGTGACCCGGCTCGCGCCGGTGCTGCGGGCGAACCCGTTCGACGTGGTGAGCTTGTGGCAGGACGGAACCTGCCTGTTCGGTGCGCTGGCCGCGCTGCTGGCGGGCGCGCCGACCATCCACCTGGTTTTCCGCGGGCTGCCGCCAAACATCCGCAAGGACCGCTTCCGCGAAGAATATCCCGAGCTGTACCAGGCCCTGGCGCAGGTGCCGGGCGTGGTGTTCGTCAGCAATAGCTGCAAGGCGGCGCAAGCCTACTCGGAATGGCTGGGCATTCCCATCACCCGTTTCCACATCCTGTACAACGGCGTGCCCGACCTGTCCACGGACGCCTCGGCCGTGGACGAGGAAAAGTGGCAAGCCTTCCAGGAAAGCACGAGCGACGCCACGGAGACGATAGGCGGCGTGTTCCGCCTGGAGCCGGACAAGCGGCCTCAGCTATGGATCAAGCTGGCGGCGCTGTACCTGAAAGAGCGTCCGCAAGCGCGCTTCGTCATCGTGGGCGACGGACGCCTTCGAGAGAACATCGAAGCGCTGGCCGAAGAGTTGAACGTGACGGGCAGGCTCTTGCTGGTCGGTCTTTCCAACCACGTGGGCTACTGGTATTCGCAAATGGATGCCAGCGTCCTGCTGTCCCGCTACGAAGGCTTGCCCAACGTGCTGATCGAAGCCCAGCTCGTGGGCGTGCCGGTGATCTCGACGCCCGCTGGCGGCGCCGGCGAATGCTTTGTGGAGAACGAGACCGGCCATCTGCTTAGCTGCGTCGATCACCCGGACCTGCACGAGGCATGCGAGAAAGTCGCATCCATGGTGGACCAGGTGCGCAGCAACGAGCAGTTGAGGGACCACAGCCGCCACCGGGCGCAGAAGCTGTTCTCGCTTGATGCGATGCTGACCAAATTCATGGGCTTGTGCATGCCCGTGGTGTCCGAGAACGACGAACGCATGGATATCGAGCCCATGCGCCTGATGCAGGCCTGATTGGCGTCCATCCGATCTCGCTGCCGAAACGAAAGGATCTTATGCATATGTACGTCCCGGGTTCAGGGCTGCGGCGCAAAGCAGCCCTGACCATGGTGGTTCTTGCCACGCTGACTCTCGCGGGGTGCCAGTTGCCCCGTTCCGGCCCGATGTTGAGCGAGATGACGGGGGCGCACGATGACAAGGACGTCATCGTGATGCCCGTGTCGCGCGAGCTCGCGCAGGCGAGCCGGGTCCCCGACGTGGCTGATTTTCCCGTGCGCTACCGCGATCTCACGCAGGCCGGATTCGACCGCCTGGTTCCCGGCGACGGCATCAACGTAAAGGTATGGGAGCGCGGCGGATTGGGTGTGTTCGCGGCCGACCCTTCCGGCGTGAGCGACCTGGGCAACCAGGAGATAGACCCGGCGGGGAACGTGACTTTCCCCATCCTGGGGAAATTCCATGCCGCCAACATGACGCTGGGGCAATTGCATGACGCCGTCGTTGCGCGCCTGGCCAGGCTCGTCGTCGGCGCAGACGTCAGCGTGACGCGCGCGGCGGACGCGCGCGGACAAATGGTGACCGTGCAGGGCAACCTGACCAAGCCCGGCATGTATCCGATCACGCAGACTGCCCAGCGCTTGAGCAGCGCGCTGGCGCAGGCGGCGCCGGTGCAGACGAACCCCGAGCAATTGGTCATCAGCCTGCGTCGCGACAACCAGGTGGCATCGGTACGGCTGTCGGACATCTACCGCAACCAGAACAACGACATCCTGCTGCGCGCGGGCGATGTGATTACCGCCTACGACTCGAAGGAGTACCTGACCGTGCTGGGCGCGGCCGGCAACCAGGGGCGCGTGGCGATCAGCAAGCGCAACTACAGTGTGCTGGATGCCTTGGCCGATTCCCGCGGCCTGGACGACAAGCTGGCCGACCCGCGCTCCGTTTTCCTGTTCACGCCCGCCAGGGCCGGCGTAGACGGCAAACCGGACATGCTGCCGGTGGTGTACCAGTTCGACCTGACTCGTCCGGAGCAGGTGGCATTGGCGCGGGAATTCACCGTGCACGAAGGCCAGGCCATCTACATTTCCGACGCGCCGTTTACGCAGGTGCAGAAGGTCTTGTCGGCGTTCCGCGTCACGATGAGCGCCGGCTTTAGCGCCACGCGTGCCATCGACAGCGATTCGGGTTCCAGTTCTTCTGGCATCACCCAGTAGCGTGTCGATGAGTAACGAGGACAGGATCAAGGGCTGGCGCTCGCGCCGAAAGGACAGCGGTTATGCGGTGGGATCCGGCGTCGCGGCCTGGCGCCTGGACCCGGCGGCATTGTTTGAAGCAAAGGCCACGCCGGCCGTCCTGCTCAAGCCCTTGGTCGCCCGCCTGCAGGGCGAGCCGCACGATTCCGTGGCGGCGCGGCGGGCGGTGTACGAGGCCGTGCAGGCCGAGCTGGACGCGGAGATTGCGCGCAGTAAAGTCGACGAGACGCTGGCCGATTTTTCGCGGCGGCGCCTGCGCGTCATCGTGCGCCTGCTGGAAATGGACATCCGCGACGGCGTCGAGGTGTTCGCGCCCGGATACATGCCGGCCAAGCTGGTGGCGGAAGACGAGCGCCTGGCCGCCGCGCATGCGCGGCGGGTGGAGCGCAGGAAGCAGGACGAGGCGCGCGAAGCGCGCCGCCATGCCTCGCGCAACGACATCGCGCTGGAAGTCGAGGTGGCCGCGGATGAGGCCGGCGATCTTGCGATCCTGCGGGAACGCCTGCAGGACCTGCATGAAGGGCACGACCCGAGCCATTCCGTGAAGGTCCGGCCGGTCGGGCGCACGTTGTTGGCGATGTTCATCTACCAGTTGCGCGTGATGCACGGCGAGAGCCGGATCGCCCTGGTATGGGCGCTGGTAGGCCCGGTGGTGCTGCTGACGCTGATTTCATCCCTGTACATCCTGATGGGCACGCACTACATCATGGGCATGGATGTGCAGACGTTTTCGCTGCTGGGGGCCACGACCTGGATCATGTTCCGGCAAATCGTCTTCAGGAGCAGCACGGCGTATGTATCGGCGCGCGGCCTGCTGAACTTCCAGGGGGTGACGCCATTGATGTGCGCGCTGGTGCAGGCGTTCATCTACGTGTCGGTGTATCTGGTGGTGTTCCTGGTGCTGATCAGCGCGGGCCACGCCCTGGAGCTGATCACGCTGCCGAAAAGCTGGCCGGGGTTCCTGCTTTACGTCGTGCTGATGGCGTGCTTCGGCGTTGCGCTGGGCGTGTTGTTCGGATCGATTGCGACTTTCTGGCATTTCTTTCTCAGGCTGGCGCCGATTATCGAAAGATTCCTCCAGATTTTCGCGGCCGTGTTCTTTGTATCGGAGCAGTTGCCGGAGCACCTGCGTCCCTGGATGCTGTGGCTGCCGTTGGCGCATGGCATGCAGCTACTGCGTTCGGCCTACTTCGAGGCCTACGCCTCGCACGATGCGAGCCTGGGGTATTTCCTGACCTCTTTGGTTTTCTTGATGGTGCTTGCGTTGGCGGCCGAACGTCTGGCCCGTCCCAACGTCCAGCCGATGTGAGGGAAGAGGATGATCCATCTCAATGGCGTCACTGACGAGCCCTATGCATTCGGAAGCCGGCAAGCGCTACTTTCCAATGTCGATCTGGACATTCCGGTCGGGCGCTATGCGCTGCTGTCGCCTGCGCCGGAACTGCATCGCCAGATCGTCGATGTGTTGTGCGGCCTGCGTCCGCCGCGCCAGGGCTTCGTCAAGCACGATGGCAACGTGTCGTGGGCGATAGGCCGGCAGGGTTTCATTCGCGGCAAGGCGAACGGCCTGAGCATGATCGACTTCGTCAGCGAGATGTACGAGATCGACGCGGACGCCACGCACGAACTGGTCGCCGACCTGGTCAGCGATCCCAGGACCCTGGCCAAGCCCATGGAGCATTGGCCGCTCTACGCGCGGCAGGAGTTCTCTTTTGCGCTGGCGCTGGCGCCGGCGTTCGATGTCTATGTGATCGAAGGGGCCATCCCCTTCGAGCCTTGCCGTTTCACCCGCCTCTGGCTCGCCCTGTTCGAAGAACGGCTGGTCGGCCGGACACTCATTCTTTCCAGTTACCGCCAGAATCAGTTGGCGGACTATTGCTTCAAGGGTTTGATTTATGAACGAAGCGCACTCAGCATCGAAGACGACCTCGACCAGTGCATCCGCAGGTTCCCCCCGAGACGGTCAAGGAACGAATCCGGCAGCGCAGGCGACGACGTCCTCGGAGGCGGCTTCGAGGAAACCGGGTTTGGCATCTGACGGCCGCTCGGAAATCGAACGCCGCCGCCGCGAGCGGCAATCGGCGCTGCGCGAGCGGCGCCGCCACCGCTGGGTCAACGTGCTCATCGTGCTGGCGCCGGTCGTGTGCGCCCTGGCCTATGTGCTGTGCTTCGCCACGCCCCGCTACGAAGCGGAGTCGCGCTTCTTCGTGCAATCGGCCTCCGGCCAGCAAGGCGCAGGGGGCGCCGCGGCCAGCCTCCTGACCACGGGCAACGCGGGCGGCATGCTGGGGGGCTTTGTGGACGGCTGGGCGGTCGCCGACTTCCTCAAGTCGCGCGACGCCATGCAGCAGCTCGACAAAAAGGTCGGCCTGCGCCAATACCTGATCCGCGCGGGCATGGACCCGGTGAACCATCTTGCCGAGGATGCCAGCGAGGACGATCTTTTTCGCGCCTACCAGGCCTCCGTCAAGGTTTCGTTCAACGCGCTGGAGCAGATCGATGTGCTGCGTGTGAGCGCCTTTTCCTCGGAGGACGCCGCGATGCTGTCCCGGGCGCTCATCGAGCTGGCGGAGAACTTCGTCAGCTCCTTGAACGAGAAGGGCGTCGCCGACAAGCTGAAGGTGAGCGAGGAGGCGGTCAAGCTCGCTGAGCAAAAGGCCCTTGCCGCCCGCGAGACGCTGACGGCCTGGCGGACCACCCACGGCAATATCGATCCCACGGCCACGGTCACCATGCTGCTGAACCTGTCCAGCCAGCTCGAAGGGGAACTCAACACCGCGCAGATCAATCTGGACAAGATCCGCGCGCTCGGCAACAAGGACCATTTCATGCTGCGGCCCGCCGAGATGCAGGTGACGTCCCTGAAGAAGCGGATCGCGGCCGTGCGCCAGCGCTTGAGCGGGGCGGGCAACACGGAAGCGAAACAGCTCAAATCCTATGAGGCGCTGAGGAACGCCCAGGCCTTCGCGGATTCGAACCTGACCCTGGCGCAGCAGACCTACCAGCAGGCCATGACGGACACTCTGCGCCTGCAGCGCTACCTGTCCATCATCGCGCAACCGGTGCCCACGGACCGCCCGAGCAGTCCGCGCACGGGAATCCTGCTGCTGCAGGCGCTGGCGCTGGGCTTTGTTCTGATGTTCATCGCTCGCGTGGCGATGGCTTTGTTGAGGGGGCTGCGCCATGGTTGATGCGGCAATTGCAAATCGTCCCGCGGGCGCCGAGGCCGCGGCCCGGCTGCGCGACGTGATCCAGCAGATCCATGCCTCGGCCGATCCGCTGCGCGACATGCCCATGTTGGAGCCGGCGCTGCGGCAGGCAGCCGACGGCTGGCGCGATGCGCGCCGCCTGCTGGTGTCGCCCTTGGTGCGGGAGCGAAAATTCGCACCGGCGATCGCGGCGCTGGAGATACTGGTCGCGGTCTATCCCGCCCGCGCGGACGAGCGGCGTCTGCTCGCCAGCCTCTTCGGACGCACCGAGCAGTGGGACCGCGCCATCGCCGAGGCGGACGCCGCCGCGGGCATCGAGCCCGGCGCCGCGGCGCTGCATGCCGCGCGCATCCAGTTGCGCGTGCAGGCTGGGCGGGTGGCCGAGGCCGCCGAGGTCGCCCGCGCGACCCGGGGCATGGCGGAAAGCGAGCCTGGCGAAGCCTACGCCTGGCTGCTGGCCTTCGTGCGCAATGGCGATGCGGCCGACGCGGCGGGCATCGCGGTGGTGCTGGATCCGCGCGAACTGCCTAATGAACGCGTGGCGACCATGGCCGTGCGCGCTTTGCTGGAAGACGGCAGGGTGGAGGCGGCCATCCAGTTCGGCGCCGCGGCGTTGCATGCAGGCCACGACTGCGCGGCCCTGCGTTCGTCCCTGGGACTCGCGCATCTGCGGCGCGGCACCGAGGACGACCGCAAGGTGCATGCCATGGCGCATTTCGAGGCCGGGCTGAGCGCGGCGCCCGACGATGTCAGGTTGCTGACGCTGCATGGCGAGACCTTGCTGCGCGCCGGGCGCTACAAAGAGGCGCTGGAGCCGCTGAAACAGGCCATCGACCTCGCGCCCGACCTGGAGCAGACACGGGCCTTCTACGCGCGCGCGTTGCGCTACACGCTGCAGTACGATGCCGCGGCCGACCAGATGATGCATCTGCTGGAGAAATCCCCGGACAGTCTGCTCTGGCAGCGTGGGACCATCAGCGCGCTTTCCCAGGCAGGACGCAAACAGGAGGCCGAGGCGCTGTTCGGGAAGTATGTCGCGCAGCGCGGCAAACGGCTGCCGGCGACGTTCCAGGAGGCCATGGCGCAATTGGAAGAGCGGCTCGATAGCGCCCCAATCCCGCAAGCGCGCCTGGACTGGGCCTGGTCGATGCGTGGCGACACGAGCATCGACCGCGCGCAATGGGAACGCCGCGCCCGCTGGGGGCATCTGGTGGACCACCTGCTGTTCGACTGGCTCGAATGCCGCGAGGAAAGCGTCGAAGAGGCCATGCAGGTGCTGGGCGAACTCGACACGGGCGAGCGCTTCTTTGCGCCGCTGCTGGCGGCCGGCAAAGGCGTCGTGGTCGCCACGGCGCACGTCGGTCCCATGTATGCCGGGCTGATGGCGCTGGAACTGGTGGGCATCCCGTCGCGCTGGCTCGCGACAGCGCCCAATATCGCGCAGAGCAGCTACGCCGCGGCCTTGATTTCCACCGCGGACCAGACCGAGGCGCAGGTCGCCAAGGCCTGCATGCGCGCGCTGAGTTCGGGCTATGTGCTGTGCCTGGCCATCGACGGCGCGGCCAATCCCGCGGCGCCGCGCACCCGCTTCGAAGGGCAGGAGGTGACGTATTCCAGTTTCGCGTCCCATCTGGCGCATCGCATGGGCGTGCCCTCGGTGTTCTACGCGCCCCGCTGGGAAGATGGCCATGTGGCCTATACGTTGGAGATGCTGCCTGCGGCGCAGCCCGGCGAGGATGCCGATGCCTATTCGCAGCGTTGGCAGCAGGCTTACTTCGAACGGCTGCGGGAGCACCTGGCCGGTCCGCCGGAGAACCTGCGCCTGAGCGGAGGCATCTGGCGCCACGTCACGGCCGCCGACCGGTCGGCACTGCAGTAGGAGCGAGTGTCGATGAAGACTGCAATGAAAGCCGCGCATTGGTTGCTCGCCCTGGCCATGTCGTACGGCGGGGTGGCCGCGGCCGAGGTGTCGTGCCAGATCCCGGACGAGCGCTGCCCGGCCATCGCGGCGCTACTCCAGCAACGCGAAGGCTATGGCGCCCAAGCCACGGGCGGCCTGGGCGGAAAATTCATCGAGGTCACTTCCGACCGGGATGCGGGTCCGGGGACCTTGCGCGCCGCGCTGGCGCAGGCGAAGAGGGGGCCTGCATGGATCCGCTTCGCGTCGGACATGACCATCGTCCTGGATTCGCAGCTACGCGTGCCGTCGAACGTCACCATCGACGGGCGCGGCAGGCGCGTCGCCTTGATCGACGACGGGCTGGGCGTATACGGCAGCAAGAACGTCATCCTCACGCATCTGACGATAGACGGGCGCTTGAACCGGCTGACGCAGGCCGTGAACGTGGCCAACGGCAGCCGCGACGTGTGGGTCGACCATCTCGATCTTTCGCGGATGTCCGACCGGCTGCTCAATGTGAAGAACGGTTCTACCGACGTCACGATCTCATGGACGAAGTTCCATAATTCGAACAAGGTCATGTTGCTCAACAACATTACCTCGAAGGACCTCTTCCACAACTATGACCGCGATTCGATCGCGCGCGTGACGCTGCACCACAATTACTTCTTCAACACCGTGCAGCGCAATCCCAGGGGGCAATTCGGCACATTCCACCTGTTCAACAACCTGTTGGAGAACTGGGATTTCTACGGCATGAGTTTCAGCCTGGAGGCCAAGGCCTTGGTCGAAGGGAACATGTTCAGCAATACCGCGCAGCGCCAGTGCGTCGAGCCCGAGTTTTTTCCCACGGTGGAAGGCATCAACGTGAATTACTGCCGTTATATACCGGGCGCTCCCGGACGAAGCGCGCTCCACAACGGGGAATCCGATCGCGGCGCCTACGAGAAGCGGAAGGCCCAGCACGGCTACACGCGCGACTACAAGGCTTTCCTGCGCTTGAAGGACAACCTGTACCTGGGCGATGCGAAGCCGGTGTTGGAGGATTACCGCCCCGAGGCCGCGCCGACGCCGCCGTATTGCTACGGTTATGAGCGGCCGACGCCGGAACTGGCGGAGAAAATCCGCAAGTTCGCCGGGAATACGGCCGGCGATACCCCGTTGCCGGCGTCGAGGACCGGGGCGGGCTGCCCGGGCTGAAGTTCCGGGCTTCCGGACAAACCCGTCTGCGCAAGACCGCCAAACCTGAGATAATTGCGAATCATTGTCATTATCTCCGGCCATGAGTTCGTCTTCCCCTATCGCGTCTCCCGATGACGCCCATGCGGCGGCGGTGCAGGCCGTCTACCGGTCGCACCACTCGTGGCTGCGGGGCCTGCTGCAGCGCAAACTCGGCAACGCCAGCGACGCGGCCGATCTCGCGCACGATACTTTCGAGCGCCTGATCCGCGCGCGGCTCGATACGCCGCTGGCCGAGCCGCGCGCCTATCTGCGCACGGTGGCGCAGCGGCTGGTGATCGGCCGGGCCCGGCGCGCCGCGCTGGAGTCCGCCTATGCCGAGTCGCTTGCCGCGCTGCCGCCGGCGGTGGCGCCCTCGGTCGAATCGCGCGCCCTGGTAATCGAGGCGCTGGAACAGATTTGCGAACTGCTGGACCGCCTGCCCATGACCAGCCGCCGCATCTTCCTGCTGGCCCAGGTCGAGGGCTTGTCGTATGCCGAGATCGGCGAGCGCCTCGGCCTCAGCGTCAATGCGGTGCAGAAGTCGCTGGCCCGCGCGCTGGTGCATTGCTACGAAGTGGTCTACGGATGACGTCCAACCGGCTGCTGCAGCGTCTGGCCCCCGAGGCGGGCGCCGTGCCCGCGCCTGCGCTGCGCGAGGCGGCCGGCTGGCTGGTCCGCCTGCGCGAAGGCGCCACCGAGCAGGACCGGCAGGCGTTCGAACGCTGGCGCGGCGCCAGCGCCGCGCACGAGCTTGCTTTCCGCCGGCTCGAATCCCTGATGGACGGCGTGACCTTCGGTGCCGCGCAGGCGGGCGGCCCGTTCAGCGCCCGCACGCTGGAACAGGCCGCCCGCGGCGAACGCCGGCGCCAGACCCTGCGCTGGATGGTGGCCGTGGCGGGCGGCGCCGCCGGCGCATGGATGCTGGCCGACCGCGATGCCGTGCGCGTCTGGACGGCCGATGCCCGCACCTCCGCCGGCGGCAGCCGGGAGGTGCGCCTGGACGACGGCACCTTGATGCGCCTGAACACCGGCACGGCGGTGGATTGGAACTACCGGCCGGACCGCCGCGAAGTCTGGCTGCGCGAAGGCGAGATCATGGTGGCGACCGCCGCCGATCCGCGGCCCTTCATGCTGCATGGCCGGGCGGCGACGGTGCTGCCGCTGGGCACGCGTTTCGTGGCGCGCGACCTCGAGGGCGGCCGCGCCTTGCGCGTCGCGGTCATGGAAGGCGCGGTGGAGCTGCGCGGGCGCGAGGCCGGCGCGCGCCGCGTGATGGCGGGCGAAGAAGCCGTGATGCGCCGCGACGGCGTGTGCCAGGTCCAGCCCATGCGCGACGCCAGCGTCGTATGGCTGCAGGGCATGCTGGTGGCGGACAGGCAACGGCTGGCCGATTTCCTGGCCGACCTGGGTCGGTACCGTCCCGGCTTCGTCCAATGCGCGCCCGAGGTTGCCGACCTGCGGGTGGTGGGCGCTTTTCCGCTGGCCGACACCGACAGGGTGCTGGCCATGCTGACGGAGGTCCTGCCGGTAAGCGTGCGCTATGCCACCCCGTACTGGGTGCGCGTCGGCCGCGCCTAGCCGGCCGCACCTCGCCGGCCGCACCTAGCCGGCCGCACCTCGCCGGCCGCACCTAACTACCAGAAAAGTTGTAACGGGAACGGCGGATTCCGGCGGTTCGAGCTTCAAGCACATCAGGCAGCCCATCGATGAGGCTGCCGCCTTCATTGTTCGAGCCAGGAATCTCGCCATGTCCGTACGTATCGCGCCGCCGCGCGCCCTGTTCCGCCTCGCCTGCCTGAGCGCCGCGCTCGGCCTGGGAGGCGTGCTTGCCTCACCCCCAGTCTTTGCCCAGGCCGCGGCATCGGCCGAGCGCCAGTTCCATGTGCCGGCCGGTCCCTTGAGCACCGCACTGGGCCAGTTCGGCGCCCAGTCCGGTCTGCTGGTGGCCTCCGATCCCGGCCTGGCCGACGGCGTCGCATCGCCGGGCGTGTCGGGCGCGATGTCCAGCGAGGAAGCCCTGCGACGCCTGCTGGCCGGCACCGGGCTGGAAGCCGAGCCGTCGCGCCAGGGAGGCTGGCGCCTGCGCCGCGCCGGCCAGAACGTCACGCTGGCGCCGGTCACTGTCACGGGAAGCTATTCCGCGCAGCCGGCCGACAGCTACACCGCGTCCGGCCTGACCCTAGGCAAGTTTCCCCAGCGCATGAAGGACATTCCGCAATCGGTCAGCGTGGTCACGCGGCAGCGCATGGACGACCAGGTCATGACGTCGCTGCCCGACGCGATCAACAACACCACCGGCATGGTGGGCGTGCAGGGCGTGGGCATGGGCATCGCCATCAACGCGCGCGGTTTCCCGGTGGACATGCTGCAATACGACGGCGTGGCCTTGCAGCGCAATACCTATTCGCTGGGCAACTGGGAACAGGAATCCATGGCGTTCTACGAACGCGTGGAGATCCTGCGCGGCGCCGCCGGCCTTTTGCAAGGCGCGGGCAGCCCCGGCGGCGCGGTCAACCTGGTGCGCAAGCGCGGCGGCGACGAAACGGCCGTGGCGGTGACCGGCAAGGCGGGATCCTGGGACCATTACGGCCTGCAACTGGACGCGGGCAGTCCCTTGAACGCCGAGGGCACGCTGCGCGGCCGCATCGTGCTTGACGAAGACCGCAGCCATTCCTACACCGATTATGTCTGGAACCGTACGCGCAACCTGTACGCGGCGCTGGACTACGACCTGGGCGCCGACACCACCATAGGCTTCGGCGTGGCCGACCGCGACAGCCGCGGCCGGCCCATGATCGTGGGGCTGCCGCGCTACGCGGACGGCAGCGACATCGGCCTGCCGCGTTCGACCTTTACCGGGTCGACATGGAACCGCGCGCACAACGAGCAGACGACGTTCTTCGCCGACCTGGAGCATCGCTTCAACCAGGACTGGCGCCTGAAGCTGGCGGGCGTGGCGATGAACGAAAGCAACACCACCGTGCACCAGCGCGCGGTCGGCCCGGTCGAGGCCGATGGCAGCGGCCTGGACTATGGCGACTTCGGCGTGGACTTCAGCGGGCGCCAGCGCGGCGCCGACGTCTCGCTGCTGGGCCGTTTCGACCTGCTGGGAATGAAGCAGGAAGTCGTGCTGGGCGCGAATGTCTCGCGCTACACCACCAACGACCGCTTTTCGCGCGCCTGGACCTCGGGCGGCAACATCTTCGACATCGACCACCATCGGCCGTGGCAGGACATCGACACCATCGCCGATCGCGGCGTCGATTCGCGCAGCCGCTACAAGGTCGAGCAGCAGGGTCTGTACGGCACGTGGCGCGTGAAGCCCACCGATGCGCTGACCCTGATAGGCGGGGGCCGGCTCGGCTGGTACGACTTCCGCTACGAGGACGCCACCGGCTACGAATCGAGCAGCAAGGCCGACGGCAAGTTCATTCCCTATGCCGGGATCGTGTATGCGCTGGATCCCGAATGGTCCGCCTACGCCAGTTATTCCACCGTGTTCGAGCCGCAGACCGCGCGCAGCGCCGGCGGCGGCATGCTGAAGCCTGTGGAAGGCAAGAACTATGAAGCGGGCCTCAAGGGCGAGCTGGCGGACGGGCGCCTGAACGTATCGCTGGCGGTGTTCCAGTACCTGCACAAGAACCGCGCGACCAACGATTACGACGCGGGATTCGCGTGCGACGGCTGGTACTGCTCGCGCGCGTCCGGCAAGGTGCGCAGCCAGGGCTTCGAAGCGGAGGCCTCCGGAGAAGTGGTGCCGGGCCTGGAACTGTTCGCGGGCTACACCTACAACACCACCAAATATCTGTCGGATCCCGACTACGAAGGCCAGGTCTTCAATACGTGGACGCCCAAGCACCTGCTGCGCCTGTGGGCCAACTACCGATTGCCGGGCCGGCTGGACCGCCTGAGCGTGGGCGCGGGCGCGCAGTCCCAATCCCACACCCTGGCCTCCGACCGCAGCTTCGTCCTGCCGGGCTTCACGATCTGGAACGCCCGGGTGGCCTACAAACCGACGTCCGAGCTGACCGTGGCGCTGAACGTCAACAATCTGTTCGACAAGAAGTACTACATTCCCTCGTACAACGCCGCCACGAGCAACAACCACTATGGCGAACCGAGGAACATCATGCTGACGTTCCGGTACGCGCCGAAGTTCTGAGGGCGGCCAGGATGGCCCGGCAGGCCGCGAAACCGCGGGGCGCCGGGCCGGCCGGCGGATGTCAGGCCGCCGTCGCCGCGTGCCGGCTTTCGTCGAGGACCAGGCTCAAGGTATTCAGGAACAGATCCAGGCTGAGAATCCCCAGGCTCATCGTGGACAGCACGACCGCGCCGGAAGCATCCTTGACGACGATTTTCTGGGTCCAGGCGTTCAGGTCGAAGCCACGCAGGCTGGACATCGGCACCGTCCGGCCCTGCACTTCAAGCGCGTCCCGGGTCACGACGATGGGCTGGGTGGTGACGTTCAGGAACTTGCCGCTGATGCGCTTGCGCCAGACCTGTCCCGTGCTGATGTAGTTGAACTGCACGGCGCCGCCGGACGCCAGGGTCTCGAGCACCGCGGGCTGGCGCTCGCGCAGGTACAGCTCGCGGACGAGCTGCTGGAAGCCCATGAATCCCGACAGGTGCTCGCTGATCCAGCAGAACGGCTCGCCCGCGTTGCGGCGGTAGGCCAGGTTGGTCGCCAGGCCGCTCATGACGGTCTGCCCGGAACTGAACAGGTAAAGGTCTTCGATCTCGCTGAAGGGCGTGTACTTCGTCTGCCCGCCGATGATCTGGGCGATGCCCTTTTCATAGACCTCGTAGCTGGGCCGGCGCAATTTTTTCTGCCACACGGCGCCGGCGAAGGCGCAGAGCGAGCAAAAAAGCAGGAAGCCGGCGGTGCCGTAGAAGAGCGGGGGGTTCTGCATGGGGGCGATGGTTTTCAGATACAGGACGAACCCCGCCGTGCCCAGGCACACGACTCCCAATATCACAAGAAAATAGACAAATACCTTGCCATGACGAAAGGTCTTGATCAGTTCGCCTGTGGAAAAAGACTGAGAGTGCTGCATGGACATGACTTCCTTTTGAATAGCGGTTTGCGCGCAGATTGTAGAGGAGTCGCCCTTGCGTGCCGCTTCACTCCAGGTCGGGATGGCGATCCGCCAGGCGCTGGCGGCGTTGCCGCAGCGCTTCGAGCTTCTCTTCCAGGTCCGCGATTTCGGCTTCGATATCCAGCACGCTCTGTTCGATGTGTTCATGGGCCTGCTGCAGCAGGGCGCGGGCCTCATGCCGGTTCGACGCGGTCGGCGTGTCGCCGCGCAGCGGCCGGTTCGCGGTCTCGGGCAGGAAGAACGACGTGACGATGCCGATCAGGGATGCGGCCATCAAATAGTAGGCCGGCATCATCAGATTGCCGGTTTCTTCCACCAGCCACGCAGCCACGGTGGGCGTGAGCCCGGCGGCGATGATCGCGATGTTGAAAGAGCTGGCCAGCGCGCTGTACCGGATCCGGGTCGGAAACAGCGCGGGCAGCGTGGAGGCCATCACGCCCGTCAGGCAATTCAGGAAGATCGCGATGAACAACAGGCCCAGGAAAATCAGGCCGGTGTTGTCGCTGCCGACGAACAGGAAGGCCGGCACCGCGATCGCCAGCAGGCCGATGCTGCCGGCGCGCAGGAACGGCTTGCGGCCGATCTTGTCGCTGAAGAAACCCACCACCGGCTGCACGAACAGCATGCCTATCATCACGACCACGATAATGAGCACGCCGTGCTCCTCGGAATAGCCGAGGCTGCTGGACAGGTAGGTAGGCATGTAGGTCAGCAGCATGTAATAGGTGATGTTGGTCACCAGCACCATGCCTATGCAGACGAGCAGCGCCTTGCGGTACTTGGAGAAGATTTCCCGGAAGGACACGGTGGGCCGCTCCTGCACGGCGTCGCGGTCCTCCTGCTCCATTTTTTCCAGTTGCTGGGTGAACGCGGGGGTTTCCTCGGCGGCATGGCGCAGGTACAGGCCCAGCAGCCCGAGCGGCCCGGCGACGAAGAACGGCACCCGCCAGCCCCAGTCCAGGAAGCTGCGTTCCCCGAGCGTCGCCTGCAGCAGCACGACCAGGCCCGCTCCCAGCACGAAGCCGGCGATGGACCCGAAATCCAGCCAACTGCCGAGGAAGCCGCGCCGGCGGTCGGGCGCATATTCGGCGACGAACACGGCGGCGCCGGTGTACTCGCCGCCCACCGAGAACCCCTGGGCGAGCTTGCAGAGCAGCAGCAGGACCGGCGCCCACAGGCCGATGGACGCGTAGGAAGGAATCAGGCCGATGCAGAACGTGCTGATCGCCATGATGATGATGGTCAGCGAAAGCACCTTCTGGCGGCCGAAGCGGTCTCCCATCACGCCGAAGAAAATGCCGCCCAGCGGCCGCACCAGGAAGGGCACCGAGAATGTGCCCAGCGCGGCGATGGTCTGCACGGCGGGCGAGGCGTCGGGGAAGAACACCTTGCCGAGCGCGAAGGCGACGAAGCCATACACGCCGAAGTCGAACCACTCCATCGCATTGCCCAGCGCGGCCGCCGTCACGGCCTTTTTGAGCTTGGTGTTGTCGATGACGGTGATGTCGCCGATCTCCAACGGCCGGACCTGTTGTGACGCCGGGGATATTTCTGCCATGAGTCAGTCTCCCTGTGTGTGCGGGCTGGCGCGGCGCCAGCGGCGCTTTCCGATCAAAAAATTCTACTCCGTCGCGCCCAGCCGGCCCGGCGCGGCGCCTTCCCGTCCGGGTTCTATTCGGAAAAAACGCACTATCAATTCGTCATATGCGAATTGTTCGGCATATGCGGCCGCTCTAGACTGGTTTCGTGTATTTGCCGCGCGCCGCCAGCCTTTGCGCGGGGACGCGGCGGTGGAGGGAGGCCCTGATGACCCAGGTCGAGACCTTTGCCACCCTGCCGATGTGGGTGGGATTCGTCGGGTTCGTGCTGGTCGTGCTGGCGCTGGATCTGTATGTGCTGGGCGGCAGGCACGCGCACCGCGTGTCGTCGCGGGAAGCGCTATGCTGGGTGCTTGCCTGGATGTCGCTCGCGACGCTGTTCGGCGTCCTGATGTGGTGGTTCCTGGACGCCACGCTGGGCCGCGCAATCGCGCACCAGAAGACGCTGGAATTCTTCACCGGCTACCTGATCGAACTGTCCCTGTCCGTGGACAATATGTTCGTGTTTTCGCTGATCTTCGGATATTTCGCGGTGCCGCTCGAGCTGCAGCGCCGCGTGCTGCTGTACGGCGTGCTGGGCGCCATCGTGATGCGCGTGTCCATGATCCTCGCCGGGGTGTGGCTGCTGGCGCAGTTCTCGTGGCTGTTCTACGTCTTCGGCGCGCTTTTGATCGTGACCGGCGCCAGGATGCTGGCCAAGGCCGACCACGAGCCGGACATCGCCCGCAATCCGCTGGTCCGGTTCCTGCGGTCGTCCATGCGCATCACCAAGGATTACCACGGGGAAGCGTTCTTCGTGCGCATAGGCGGGCTGCGGTATGCCACGCCCATGTTCGTGGTGCTGATGATGATCGAGGCCAGCGACGCCGTGTTCGCCGTGGACAGCATTCCCGCGATCTTCGCAGTGACCACCGACCCGTTCCTGGTGTTCACCTCCAATATCTTCGCCATCATGGGCCTGCGGGCGATGTACTTCCTGCTGGCCGACATGCGGGAGCGCTTCCGCTACCTGAAGCACGGCCTGGCCGCCGTGCTCATCGTCATCGGCGGCAAGATGCTGGCCGCGCCATGGTTCCACGTGCCTGTGCAGTGGTCGCTTGGGGCAGTTGGCCTTATCCTGTTGGCGTCCGTGGGCGCCAGCCTGAGACTGCCCGGACGGACTGCGGCAAACGCCGCGCGTCCCAAGGCCAAAGCGTCAAAAACCGGAGATCCGCCATGAACACGATCATTCTTGCCACCGATGGGTCGAGCTACAGCGATGCCGCAGCGCGCTACCTGGTCGGAAGTTCCCTGCTAAACCGGGATTTCATCGTGCACGTGGTGCACTGCGAGCCCGACGTGACGGGCGACGTGCAGGCCTTCATCGGCAAGGCCGAGATCGACGCCTGGCACCACGAAGAAAGCGGCAAGGCGATGAAGTCGGCGGTCGACATACTGACCGCAGGCAATGTGGCGTTCGAATGCCATGAACTCACCGGCCATGCGGCGGAAAAAATCGTCGAGTACGCGTCCAAGGTCGAGGCCGCGGCGATCGTGATGGGTTCGCATCACCGGGGCCAGCTCCTCGATGCCGTGCTGCGGTCGGTGTGCGGGCGGATCGTCCAGAACGCGCCTTGCCCCGTCCTGCTGATCTAGGGCCGCGCCGATGCGGCGCCCCGGCGCCGCATCGGCATCCTTCCGTCGGACCAAAGCGCCGGACACGGATCCGGCCTCGCCGTGCTTCGGGTGTTATCTTCTTCCGATTTCCCGGCAATCCGCTACATCCCATGTCCGACGTCCGCATTCCCGCCGATCCCTCTCCATCCGCCGGCGGCCCCAGGCCCTTCTTCCGGGATTCCGGCACCAAACGGACCCTGCATTTCACCGAAAAGGAAATCCAGAGCAGCATGTCCCTGCTCAATCCCGATGCGCTCGACCTCGAGTACACCAGGATGATGATGGGCTTCGTGCTGTTCAATCCGGAGCCCGCGCGCATCCTGATGGTCGGCCTGGGCGGCGGGTCGCTGCCCAAATTCTGCCATCGCTACCTGGCCCGCACCGAGGTCGAAGTGATCGAAATCGATCCGGAGGTCATCGCCTTGCGGGACGCGTTCATGGTGCCGCCGGACGGCGCCCGGTTCCGGGTGATCCAGGCCGACGCCGCCCGTTATCTCCGGGATGCCGAGGATCATGCCGACGTGATCTTCCTGGACGGATACGGCGTGGGCGGCATTCCGGACGCCCTGTGTTCCGCCGGTTTCTACGCCGACTGCTTCCGCGCCCTGCGGGAGAACGGCATCCTGGTCATCAATTTCCACGTGAACCATCCGGATCACCACGAATACATGGACCGGGTGCGCGCGGCGTTCGGGCCGTCGATGTTCGAAGTGGTGGACGACGACATGACCAACAGCATCGTGTTCGCCTGCAAGGGCGACCTGCTGGACGACCCCGCCGCCACGGCCCTCACGCGGCCGGCCTCCATTTCCAAGGATGCATGGCGGCAGTTGATGCCGACCTTGCGGGTCATCGGGGCGACGCTGGTGCTCAGGTAGGGGAGCTTGCGGCGCCTTCGCCGCCGATCGGCCATTTCGGCAGCCTGGCCTTGCGGTAAGGCAAGTTGCGCCAATCCGGGCTGGCGGAGCCCGGCGCCGCCACGTACAGCACGGCCTTGGCCAACGGGGCGTACATGGCGTGGAAATGATGCGCGGACTTCACCACGATCAGGCGCTGGGCCGTCAGATCGCAACCCAATTGCGTGAAGAGGTCCGTATGATAGGCCTGGGTACGCAGCGAGACGAGCGCCACCAGTATGCCGTCCGCGTCGACCAGCGCGCAGTCGCCCAGCGAGATGCGCGTATTGGAATTGCCCGTCATGTACATGTCGGCGTGGGTGGACACCACGCGGCAGCGTACGTCCACCGGAGAGCCGGACAGCGGGCCGACCTTGCCGCCGATGCGCAGGTCCAGCACGGCGCCCGGGCCGGCGTCGAACGCGATGCGCGCCGCCACCGGGTCCCAGAGGGGACCGAGGGCGGCGTCGCGTATGCCGCGCTCGCGCATCCGGGCCAGCAGATAGGTGGAATCGCCCGCCGCGCCGCTGCCCGGATTGTCCGACCGGTCGGCCAGCACCACCGGCCCCTCGTCGAAGACCAAGGCTTCGTCCAGCGCCTCGTCCACGCTGCGGTACGGCACCATGAGCTGCTCGCGCATGGCGATGAGCTCATCGGCCAACTTGCGGGCCAGCGCCTGCGCGCGGCCGGCATCGCCGTCGGCGTAGACCAGCACCTTGGTGCCCATCTCCGGCACGTCGCCGGTCGCAAACCCCTGGGCCGCCGAGATCGACAGAATGCCGTCGCGGCCCTCCAGTTCCTTGATGCGGTTGACGAAGCCGCGGGCCGGTTCGCGCGTGGTGTGCATGGGCACGATCATCTCGCAATCCACCAGCGCCGCCACGGGCCGGCTGCGGCCCGCCTGCGCGTCCACGCACAGGGCCAGCAAGTCTTCCGCGCGTTCGCGGATGTCGGTATGCGGATACTCCTTGAACAGCACCAGCACCGTCGCCTGTTCCACCATCAGCGGCGTGAGGTGCGCATGCGGGTCCAGTTCCGCGCCCACCACCGCGCCGGGCCCCACGATCTCGCGCACGCGGCGCAGGATGTCGCCTTCGCAGTCATCGTAGCCGTCGGCCACCATCGCCCCGTGCAGGCCCAGCAGCACCATGTCCACCGGCATGGCCGCCCGCAGGTCTGCCAACAGTTCGTCGCGCAGCGCCTCATAGGCGGCGCGCGTGGTCGTGCCGCCTGGTTGCGCGGACGCCACCAGGCCTTCGATGAGGGTCCATCCGTTTTCCCTGGCGCGCTGGCGGGCCACCCACAAAGGCCCGGCGTAGAACGTCATGTGGTCGGGATGCGTGCCGCCCGGCAGGTATTCGCGCGACTTGAATGCGGCGAGCCCGGTGGGCAAGGGTGAGAACGTGTTGGTTTCCGTGGCGAGTGCGCCGGTGAAGACACGCATGGGACGACTCCAGGGGCGCCTGAGCGCCGGTCAGGGTTGGAAAGGAGCGGGATCGATGGGCGGCTTGGCGCCGCCCAGTTGCGCCGTCAGCAGCGCGGCGCTGCCGCAGGCCAGGGTGAAGCCCAGTGCACCCTGGCCGATGTTGAGCCACAGGTTGTCCGCGGCGCGGCTTCTGCCGATCAGGGGCTTGCTGGTGGGTGTCGCGGGGCGCACGCCCGCCCAGGCTTGCGCCTGCGACAGGTCGAGGCGGGGGAACGCCTCGGCGACCTGTCGCCGCAGCGTCGCCAGGCGGGACGCGTCGATGTCTTCCTGCGGAGCGCCGATGTCCACCATCGCGGCGATGCGCAGCACGTCGCCCAGGCGCGCGTAGACGATGCGCCGTTCGTAATCGGTGACGCTGATGGCGGGAACGCCGGCGGCTTCGGCCGCCAGAGGCACGCTCAGGCTGTATCCCTTTAGCGGATAGAGCGGCGCGCGCTGCCCCAGCGCGGCCAGCAGTGGGCGGCTGCCGATGCCGGACGCGACGACGAAGGCGTCGGCCTGCAGATCGCCCGCGGAGGTCTGCGCGGCCACGATGCGTCCACGCTCGCGCCTCAGGCGCTGTACGCGGGTGTTCAGGTGCACGGCGACGTTGGAGGCGCGCCGCAGCCGCTGGAAGAGAGTGTCGGTGAAGCGGCGGCAGTCGCCGGCTTCTTCGCCCGGCGTGAAGACGGAACCGGCGATCATGCCGCCCATGCCGGCCAGCGCGGGCTCCGCGGCGACCGTCTCGGCAGCCGACAGCACGCGCTGCTCCGTGCCGTGCGCGGCCTGATAGCGCACCAGCGCGGCTGCCTTGTCCAGCGCCGCGGCGCTGCGGTATACGATGAGCTTGCCGGTGCGCGTCAGCCCGAAATCCATGGGCGCTTCATCCAGCATCGCGTGCAGGGTGTCGCGGCTGAGATAGGACAGCGACAGAAGATGGGCGGTGGATGCGCGCGACACGGAGGCGCGGCAGGCGCGCAGAAAACCGGCAAGCCATCGCCATTGCGCCGGATCGCAGCGGTAGCGCAGGCGCAGCGGAGAATCCCGGCGGAACAGCCACCCTGGCATTTCCGCGAGCGTGCCCGGGCCGGCCAGCGGCGCGACATAGCTATAGCTGAGCTGCCCCCCGTTGGCGTAGCTGCTGCCCAGCGCAGGCCCGGCTCGCTCGTCGACCAGCGCGACCTCGTGTCCCGCTCGCGCCAGCAGGTGCGCCGTGGTGACGCCCACCACGCCTGCCCCAATTACGCATACCCGCATGACTCGCCCCGTAGGTCCAGAACAGGCAACGATTCTGGGCCGGGCTTCCAGGACCGGCAAATTCCAAATCATGGGCCATCCATAACTTTCGGTAGGCGCGCGGCGCGCCTGCGTCGCCCTATCGTTTTCCCTTAAAAATGACCGTTTTACGCGATTTCCGGCGCAATTCCGCCTGGAAAAGCGCACGCCATAACCTTGGGTTATCCATACGCGCACGTTAGCTATTTGTGCCGCGCTTGTGTGCCGCCGATGATCCGCCTTACGGAACGCAGCGCCCCTCCACGAGGCGGCAATGAGGGATATCCGATCCATACAAGGGGAAGAATATGTCGTCGTACTGGAACGCCGCGCGCGCCGCGGCGCATGCTCCAGCCTGTCCGGGAGCGCGGCCATGAAGATCTTCAGCGCCGGCCTGGGCACGGAAACCAACACCTTCGCGCCCATGCCCACCAGCCTCGCCGCCTTCCAGGAGCGCGACTACTACCCGGCGGGAACGCATCCAGACACCGTGACCTTCGCTGGCGCGCCGCTGTACGTGGCGCGCCAGCGCGGCCGCGAGGCAGGCTGGACCCTGGCCGAAGGCCTGGTCACCTCCGCCCAGCCCGGCGGCACGACCACGCGCGCCGCCTACGAGACGCTGCGCGACCAGATACTGGCGGACTTGCGGGCGGCCATGCCGGTGGACATGGTGCTGCTGGGCCTGCACGGGGCGATGGTGGCCGACGGCTACGACGACTGCGAAGGCGACATCCTGCGCCGCGTGCGCGAGATCGTGGGGCCCGGCGCGGTGGTGGGCGCGGAACTGGACCCGCATGCGCACCTCACGCCGCTGATGGTGGAACAGGCGACGGTGCTGGTGCTGTTCAAGGAGTATCCGCATACCGACATCCGCGAACGCGCGGAAGACTTGCTGGCCCTGTGCGTGGACGCGCAGGCGGGCCGCAGCCGGCCCGTGGCGGCGCTGGTGGATTGCGAGATGATCGTGCCCATGCACACCACGCGCGAACCGGCCCGCGGCTTCGTCAACCGCATCAAGGAACTGGAGGGCCGCGACGGCATTCTGTCGATCTCGGCGGCCCAGGGGTTTGCGACCGGCGACGTGCCGGAGATGGGCACCAAGGTGCTGGTCTACGCCGACGGCGATGCCGGCCGCGCGCAGGCGCTGGCCCGCAAGTTGGCCGATGAGCTCATCGCCATGCGCGAGCAGCTCATGGTGCCGTACCGCAGCGTGGACGAGGCGCTGGACGAAGCCCTGGCCTTCGGCGGCGGCCCTATCGTCTTGGCCGACCGGCCCGACAACCCCGGCAGCGGCGCGCCCGGCGACGCCACTTTCGTGCTGCGCCGCATGCTGGAGCGCGGCGTGACGAACGCGGCGCTCGGCCCGATGTGGGATCCGGTGGCGGCGCGCATCGCGTTCGACGCCGGCCCGGGCGCCGTGCTGGACCTGCGCATCGGCGGCAAGGTCGGTCCGCTGTCCGGCGATCCCGTCGACCTGCGCTGCACGGTCAAGGCCGTCAAGGCGGAAATGGTAATGACGGGACTGTCGGGCGCCCCGGCGCCGATGGGCGATTGCGTCCTGGTGGAGACCGAGGGCATAGAGATCGCGCTGACCTCGGTGCGCAACCAGGCCATCAACATCGATCTCTTCACGCAGCTCGGCTGCGACCTCGCCGCCAAGCGGATCGTGGTGGTCAAGTCAGCCCAGCACTTCCACGCCTCGTTCTCGACGGTCGCCCGCCACATCATCTACGTCGGCGGCAAGGGCGTCGCGACGCCGGACTGGAAGACGCTGACGTATCGCAATATCCGGCTGCCCAAGTGGCCGCTCTAAGACCCTGCCGGCGCGTGGCCGCCGGCGACTCCACAAACAAGATGGGAGCCTAGCGCGATGAAGAAACGCCTGCTTTGCCTGTTCTCGACGGCCACGCTCGGCCTGGCCTTCACCTTGGGCGCCGCGCCGGCGCACGCGCAGGCCAAGACCCTGCGGATCGTGCCGCACGCCGACCTGAAGGTGCTGGATCCGACCTTCACCACCGCCTACATTACGCGGAACTTCGGCTACATGGTTTACGACACGCTGTTCGCGATGGACGCGCATAGCAAGCCGCAGCCGCAGATGGTGGAGAAGTACGAGGCCAGCGACGACAAGAAGACCTGGACTTTCACGCTGCTGCCCGGCCTGAAGTTCAGCGATGGCCAGGCGCTGACCACTGCCGACGTGATCGCGTCGCTGGAGCGCTGGTCCGCCCGCGACAACATCGGCCAGGCCATCACGCGCGCCGGAGGCAAGTGGGAGGCGCTGGACGACAGCCGCTTCAAGCTGACGCTGGAGCAGCCGTTCGACCTGGTGCTTGACGGACTGGCCAAGGTCTCGAGCTATCCGGCGTTCATCCTGCCCAAGCGCCTGGCATCCCAGCCCGCCAACCGTCCGCTTACGGAAGTGGTCGGTTCCGGGCCCTATGTCTTCAAGCGCGACGAGTGGGTGCCCGGCAGCAAGATCGTGTTCGAGCAGAACCCGAACTACATCGGTCCGAAGGCCCTGGCCGACGGCCTGGCGGGCGACAAGACGCCGCACATTCCACGCGTGGAATGGAGGGTGCTGCCGGATTCCAACAGCGCCACGGCCGCGCTGACCAATGGCGAAGTCGACATGATCGAGCAGGCGCCGGCGGACTATATCGACGCCTTGCGCGGAAACAAGAACGTCAAGATCGGCGTGATGGAGCGCGCCCAGGGCTACATCATCCTCAACCAGTCGATGCCGCCCTTCGACAATCCGAAGGCGCGCGAAGCCGTCGCGCACCTGGTCGACCAGGACAAGTTCACCGCCGCAATGGGCTATCCCGACGACCTGCGCATGAAGTATTGCGCCACGGTCTTCATCTGCGGCGGCCCCAACGACACGGATGCCGGCGCGGCGCCCTATGCAAAGCCCGATCCGGCGCTGGCCAAGAAGATGCTGGCTGAAGCCGGCTACAAGGGCGAAAAGGTGGTGATCCTGCTGCCCACGGACCTGGCCTACCTGAACTCGGCCACGCTGGTCGCCATCCAGGCGCTGCAGGACATCGGCGTCAACCTCGACATCCAGTCGATGGACTGGGCGACGCTGACCGCCCGCCGCGCCCGCAAGGAGTCCATCGACAAGGGTGGCTGGAACATCTTCCTGTCGGCTGCGTCCGAGTTCAACGTCGACTCGCCCATCAGCAACACTTATCTGGGCGCGGTATGCGGCAACAGCCTGCCGGGCTGGCCGTGCGACCAGAAGCTGGACGAGTTGCGCGCTCAGTGGATCTCGGCCACCAGCTCCGACGAGCGCAAGCGCGTTCTCGACGTGTTCCAGGAGCGGGTCTACCAAGTCTTCCCGGTGATCTCGGTGGGCCAGTATTCGCGGGCTTTCGCCGCGCACAACAGCCTGAAGAACGCGGACAAGATCTGGAGCCTGCCCAACCTCTGGGTGCTGGACAAGTAGTCCGCGGCCGGCCTTATCGACTTGCGAGACAACTATGGGCTACATCATTCGGCGGGTGCTTGCCATCGTGCCCGTCATGGCGGTGGTGGCGGTGATCGTCTTCTTGCTGATCCACCTGTCGCCCGGGGATCCGGCGGCGCTGATCGCCGGGGACTTCGCTTCCGCCGATGACATCGCCAAATTGCATGCCGCGCTGGGCCTGGACGAGCCTTTGTGGAGGCAGTTCGGGTTGTGGGCCGGCAAGCTGCTGCAGGGCGATCTGGGCACGTCGATTTTTACGCACGTGCCGGTGACGCAGTTGCTGGCGCAGCGCGTGGAGCCCACGTTGTCGATCGCCGCGCTCACCATGCTGGTATCCATTCTGGTGGCCGTGCCGCTGGGCGTGCTGGCCGCCTATCGGGCCGAAACCTGGATCGACCGCCTGGTCATGCTGTTCGCGGTGCTGGCATTTTCGTTGCCGGTGTTCCTGGTCGGCTACCTGCTGATTTACGGCTTCGCCATCAAGCTGCAGTGGCTGCCCGTGCAGGGGTATGTCAGCCTGTCCGAGGGCATCGGGCCCTGGCTGCGCAATCTCACGCTGCCCTGTATCAATCTGGCCCTGGTGTACATCGCGCTGATCACGCGCATGACGCGGGCGACGGTGGTGGACGTGCTGCACGAGGACTACATCCGCACGGCGCGCGCCAAGGGCCTGGCGGTACTGCCGGTGCTGGAGCACGCGCTGCGCAACGCCGCCATTCCCATCGCCACCACGGTGGGCGTGGGCATCGCGCTCCTGATCGGCGGCGTGGTGGTGACCGAGACGGTATTCGCGATCCCCGGCATCGGCCGGCTGGTCATCGATGCGGTCCAGCACCACGATTATCCGGTGATCCAGAGCGTGCTGCTGATATCGGCCGGCACCTACGTGCTGATCAACCTGCTGATCGACCTCAGCTACCGGCTGTTCGATCCGCGCATCCGTTACTGAGCCGCCGCGGGGAAGCATCATGTCCGAAAGTTCGATTTCCACCAACGCGTCCGCGGCGCCCATCGTGCTGCACGAGGCGCTGACGGCCGGCGGGCGCCGCTGGCGCTGGATGCGCAAGCATCCCACCCTCATCGTCGGCCTCGCGCTGTTGCTGATCGTGGCGGGCCTGGCTGTCGCGGCGCCCTGGATCGCCACGCACAATCCGATCAGCATCAATCCGCTGCAGCGCCTGAAGCCGCCGTCGGCCGACCACTACTTCGGCACCGACGCGCTGGGCCGGGACGTATTCAGCCGCGTGGTCTGGGGCGGCCGGGTTTCCCTCGTCGTCGCCATCGTGGTGGCGCTGGTCGCCAGCTTATTGGGCGTGGTGCTCGGCATGCTGGCGGGCTTCGTGCGCTGGGCGGACGCGATCATCATGCGCATCATGGACGGCATGATGGCGATTCCCGACATCCTGCTCGCCATCGCCCTGATGGCGGTGATCCGCGCCAGCCTGACCACGGTGATCATCGCCATCGCGATCCCGCAGGTGCCGCGCGTGGTCCGGCTGGTGAGATCCCTGGCGCTGACGCTGCGCGAACAGTTGTACGTGGAGGCGGCCCATGCCGTGGGCACGCGCCTGCCCGTGATCCTGCGCCGCCACGTGCTGCCCAATATGGTGACGCCGCTGGTCGTGCAGGCCACGTTCATCGCCGCCACCGCGGTGCTGACCGAGGCCGTGCTGTCCTTCCTGGGCGTCGGCGTGCCGGCACAGGTGCCCAGTTGGGGCAACATGATGGCCGATGCCCGCAACTATGTGGCGGTGGCGTTCTATACCATCCTGTACCCGGGCATCCTGCTGGCCGTGACCGTGCTTGCGATCAACCTGATGGGTGACGGCCTGCGCGACGCGCTGGACCCGCGCCTGACCAACCAACGCTAGGAGCACGCCATGGCCTTGTCTCCCGCCGCCGCCGTCGCCCCTGGCGACGTGCTGCTCGAAGTCGACGACCTGCGCACTTACTTCGATACCGTTTCCGGCACCGTGCGTTCCGTGGACGGCGTTTCCTACCAGGTGCGCGCCGGCCGGACGCTGGGCGTGGTGGGCGAATCCGGCTGCGGCAAGAGCGTTACGGCGCTGTCCATCCTGCGGCTGGTGCCCACGCCGCCGGGGCGCTACGCCGGCGGCCAGATCCGCTACCGCGGCACGGACCTGCTGGGCCTGACTGAAAAGCAGATGCGCCAGATCCGGGGAAACCGGATATCGATGATCTTCCAGGAGCCCATGACCTCGCTGAATCCCGTACTGACGGTGGGGCGCCAGATCGCCGAGACGGTGATGCTGCACCAGAAACTGGGGCGCCGCGACGCCTACCGCCGCGCCGAGGAAATGCTGCGCCTGGTGCAGATCGCCGAACCGGAACGGCGTGTGCACGAATACCCCTATCAGCTATCGGGCGGGATGCGGCAGCGCGTGATGATCGCGCTCGCCCTGGCGTGCAACCCCGAGGTGCTGATCGCCGACGAACCGACCACGGCGCTGGACGTGACCATACAGGCGCAGATCGTGGACCTGCTGCGCAGCCTGCAGCAGAGCCTGGGCATGGGCATCGTGCTGATCACCCATGACCTGGGCGTGGTGGCCGAATGTTGTGACCGAGTGGCCGTGATGTATGCCGGACGCAAGGTGGAGGAGGCGCCGGTTGCCGAATTGTTCGACCGGCCATCGCATCCCTATACGTGCGCGCTGATGGCTTCGATGCCCTCGATGAACGCCTCGACGCAGCGTCTGGCGGAGATACCCGGCATGGTGCCCGCGCCCAGCGAACTGGGTAAAGGCTGCAGTTTCGCCCCGCGCTGTGCATACGCGGTCGAACGTTGCCGCGCCGAGGCGCCGGAGCTGACCGAACACGGCAGCGACCATGTGGTGGCCTGTCACGAAGCGGCGCGCGTTGCCGCGCAACCCGGCCCCCATGCGGCGGCCTCCGCGGCGCCCGGCGCCGTCCTGACGGGAGTCCAGGCATGAGCGTCCGCAACGAATCCGCAGCCGTGCCGGCGGCCACGCCGTTGCTCGACGTCCGCGACCTGAAGATGCACTATCCGGCCGCGGGCGGTTGGTTCAGGCCGCGCCGCAAGGTCATCCAGGCCGTGGACGGCGTGTCGTTCAGCGTGGCGAAGGGCGAGACCCTGGCGCTGGTGGGCGAGTCTGGCTGTGGCAAGACCACGACCGGCAAGTCGGTACTGAGGCTGATCCAGCCGACCTCGGGATCGGTGCGGCTGGAGGGCGAAGAGATCCTGGCGCTGAGCCCCGAGCAGATGCGCAGCCGCCGGCGCGATATGCAGATCATCTTCCAGGATCCCTACGCGTCGCTGAATCCCCGCATGACGGCGGGCGACATCGTGGGGGAACCGCTGCAGAACTTCCCGGGCCCGGGCCGCCGGGCCCGGCCGGACGAGATCGCCTGGCTGTTCGGCAAGGTGGGCCTGCGTCCGGAGGCGATGAAGAAGTTTCCCCATGAGTTTTCCGGCGGGCAGCGGCAACGTCTGGGCATTGCGCGCGCGCTGGCCCTGCGCCCCAAGCTGATCGTTTGCGACGAGCCGGTATCCGCCCTGGACGTGTCGGTGCAGGCGCAGGTGATCAATCTGCTGATGGACCTGCAGCAGGAGATGGGAATCGCGTACCTGTTCGTCGCGCACGACCTGGCCGTGGTGCGGCACATCAGCCATCGCGTGGCCGTGATGTACCTGGGCCGCATCGTCGAGGTCGCCGACCGCGACACGCTGTTCTCGCGGCCGCTGCACCCATATACCGAGATCCTGCTCTCGGCGGTGCCGGTGCCGGATCCGCACAAGCCTGCGCAACGCAAGCTGTTGCAGGGCGATCCTCCCAGTCCGGCGAATCCGCCCAGCGGCTGCCGCTTCCATACGCGCTGCCCGCTGGCGCAACCCGTCTGCCGGGAGAAGCAACCCGCATTGGCCGAGCGGCCCGTAAACGCCGGCGCCGGGCAGCAGTGGGTGGCGTGCCATTTCCGATGAGCCGGGAGCGCCTGCTGGCAGGGCCGTTGCCCGGAGGAGATCCTGTCTTTGGCCAGCCGATAGCCGCGCTGCAGGCGGCCATGGCGGCGGGCAGGCTGAGCGCCGTCGACCTGGCGCGGGGCTATCTGGCGCGCATCGCCGCCCATGACCGGGCGGGGCCTGCGTTGAATGCCGTGCTGGCGCTGAACCCGCAGGCGCTGGACGAAGCGGCGGCGCGGGATGCGGAAAGGCGTGAGGGCGCCGCGCTTGGGCCATTGCATGGCATCCCCATCCTGTTCAAGGACAATATCGATACCGCGGGCATGCCGACCACGGCCGGCTCGCTCGCCCTGGCGCGGCGCCTGCCGCGGCGCGATGCCGACGCCGTGCGGCGCTTGCGCGAGGCTGGCGCCGTCGTATTGGGCAAGACCACCTTGCACGAGTTGGCTTGCGGCATCACCAATGTCTCGTCGCTATCCGGCCGCACGCGCAACGCGTATGACGCCGCGCGCGTGCCGGGGGGATCCAGCGGCGGCAGCGCCGTGGCGGTGGCGTCGAGTTTCGCGGCGGCTGCATTGGGCACGGATACGAGCGGCTCGATCCGCATTCCCGCGGCGTTCAACCAGATATGGGGGCTGCGGCCCACGGCCGGACGGTGCAATACCACTGGCGTGGTGCCCTTGTCGCCGACGCTGGATACCGTTGGACCGATGGCGCGCACGGTCGAAGACCTGGCGCTGCTCTGGTCGGTGATGGCGGATCCGGTTCCAGCGCCGGCCAGTGGACGCGGTACCGACGATGCCTGGCGCATCGGCGCATTGGACTCCCTTTTTGGCGAAGCGCTGGGAGAACACGAGGTGAGCGTCCATGCGCGCGCGGCGCTTGGACAGTGGGGCGGCGGCGATGCCCGCGTGCTGCCGGTGGACTTGGCGCTGGACGATGCGCGGCTGATCGAGGCCAACGTCACGGCGTACGAATTCCGTGGCGCGCTGGAAGCCTGCCTGCGAGACGCCGGGCTCGCCGTGCGCAGCCTGGCCGACATCCTGGATGGCGCTTACCCCCATCCCGAAGTGCTGGCGATATTGCGCCAGCGCGAAGCGCAGCGGGACCCCGGCGGCAGCAGGCGCCGTGCCGCGCTGGCGCGCGCCCATGGCCTGCGCGCCGACGTGCTGGATGCATTGGCAACCTCGGGCCTGGACCTGCTGGCCTATCCCAGCATGCGCCGCGGGCCCGCGTTGCTGGGCGATGCGCAAAGCGGCGGTAACGGGCTGCTGGCTGCCGTGACCGGCCTGCCGGCCTTGAGCGTGCCCATCGGATTTACCGCGTCCGGCATTCCGGTGGGCCTGGAACTGCTGGGCCCGCCCGGCAGCGAGGAGAGGCTGCTGCGGGCGGGAGCCGGTCTGGCGCGGGCGCTGCGGCCGGGACTCAATCCCAGGCCGCGGCCAGGCCTTCCGGGCTGACCTCGCGGCCGTTGCGCTCGAGCGCGGCGATCTGCGCCATGTCCTCGTCCGTCAGGCGCAACTGCCGGGCGAGCAGGTTGCTGGCCAGGTTCTCGCGCTTGGTGGAGGACGGGATCACAGCAAAGCCCGACTGGAGCGCCCAGGCCAGGGCTACCTGGGCGGGCGTGGCGTCGTGGCGCTGCGCGATCCGGCCGATCACCGGGTCCTGCAGCACCTTGCCGTAGGCCAGCGTCATGTACGACGTGACCGGGATGCCCTGTTCCTTCAGGAAAGCGGTGAGCGCGGCGTTCTGCAGATAGGGGCTGAGCTCGATCTGGTTGGTCGCGATCTGGTCCTTGCCGACCGCGGCGATGGCCACCCGGGTTTCGGCGATGGGGAAGTTGGAAATGCCGATCTGGCGGGTCAGGCCCTGGGCCTTGGCGTCGGCCAGCGCCGTCATGTATTCGTCTACCGGCACGCCGTTGCCCGGCGCGGGCCAGTGGATCAGGGTCAGGTCGACGTAGTCGGTGCGCAGCCTGGCCAGGCTGTCCTTCAGGCTGGGGGCGAGCTTGTCGCGAGAATAGTTGGGCACCCAGATCTTGGTCGTGACGAACAGTTGGTCGCGCGGCACGCCGGACTCGGCGATGGCCTGGCCGACTTCGGCTTCGTTCTCATAGATCTGCGCGGTGTCGATGGCGCGGTAGCCCAGGTCCAGCGCGTTGCGCACCGAATCGACGGCGACCTGGCCCTGCAGGCGGAAAGTGCCCACGCCGAAGGCGGGAATGCTCATGTGAAAACTCCTGGATAGTCGTGTAACCCGGCGGAGGTGCCAGGGAATGCGCCCAGTGTGCCCGCTCGATACTTGCAAAAAAAGTCCGATATCGGAGAAATACTTTTGATATAAATGCAAATATGAAGACGACGCTGGACGAAATGCAGGTCTTTATCGCCGTCGTGGACAGCGGTTCCATTACCGCCGCCGCGGACGTGCTGGGCCAGACCATCTCCGCCGCCAGCCGGACCATGAGCCGGCTGGAAGAAAAGCTGCAGACCACGCTGATGCGCCGCACCACCCGGCGGCTGGCGCTGACCGAGGAAGGCCGCGCCTATCTGGAGCAGGCGCGCAAGATCGTGGCCGCGGTGGAAGAGACCGAAGAACTGATGAGCCTGCGCCGCAACCAGCCGGCCGGGCTGCTGCGGGTGGACGCGGCGTCGCCGTTCATGCTGCACGTAGTGGTTCCGCTGGTGCCGGGCTATTGCCGGCGCTACCCGCAGGTGGAGCTGGAACTGACCAGCAACGAAGGCAATATCGACCTGCTGGAGCGGCGCACCGACCTGGCCATCCGCATCGGCCGGCTGAAGGATTCCTCGCTGCATGCCGTTCCGCTGGGCAGCAGCAGGGTGCGCGTGCTCGCCAGCCCCGGCTACCTGGCCGAGCACGGCACGCCCAAGAGCGTGGCCGACCTGGCCTCGCATACGCTGCTGGGATTCAGCCAACTGGAGCCGCTGAACGAATGGCCGCTGCTGGACGAATCCGGCCAGCCGCTGCACATCGCGCCGGCATTGCGGGCGTTCAACGGCGAGACCCTACGGCAGTTGGCGCTGAACGGCGCGGGCATCGTCTGCCTGTCCGACTTCATGACCCGCGGCGACCGCGACACGGGCGCCTTGCGGCAGCTCTTCGCGAAGCAGACACTGGAGGTCAGGCAGCCGATCAACGCGGTGTACTACCGCAACACGGCGGTCTCGTCCCGCATCAAGTCCTTCATCGATTACATGGCCGGGGCGCTGGGGCCGCGCGGGTTCGATTAACGGGAGTTTCGTCGCATGCGCAATCTGGATTTCACTTCCTGGCAGGGCCTGCTCTCGACGTTGCTGGGACTGGCGCTGATCACTTTGATCGGCGTCGGCGTCCGCCTGCTGGTCATGCAGACCATCCAGCAGCGCCGCGCCCGCGAGAACCGGCAGATCAACGAGCGCCTGCGCACGCTGATCGCGGCGTACAAGACGCTGGGCGGGTCGTTCACCGGCAATCTGGCGGTGGACCCGCGGCACCTGCGCGACCTGAAGCGCGAAGAGGAGGCTGCCGAAGGCAGCGAGCCCGTGCCGCCGCGGCCCAGCGGGGACCGCGCGCGCCGCATGCGCGACGCCACCGAGGCCGCCCTGTCCGACATCATCCTGCTGGGCACCGAAGAGCAGGTGCGGCTTGCGGCCAAGGCGGCATCCGACCTGGTGGCGGGACGCCCGGTGCATACCGCGGAGCTGGTGGTGTCGCTGCGTGACTTCATCCGCCGGGTGCTGGACCTGGAGCCGGTGCCGGCCACGCTGGATATTCCCCGGCAAGGCCCTGCGCGGCCCGCTTCATCGGCGCGCGGCAAGGGCGATGGCGGCGCGAAATCCGGCGGCGGTGGCAGCGGAGGTGCAGGCGGCGCAGGCGCGGGCGGAGGCGGCATGATGATGGGCCTCGGCCTGGGCGAGGACCGGCACCAGTAGGGTGGGCGGCGCGCGGGCAGGCTTCGCCGCGCGTCACCCGTCCAACTCAGGATGCATGCGCCTGCCCGCGCACCGATTCGTACACCAGCGTCGCCAGCGTCAGGTCTTCCAGCGCGCTGCCCACTGCCTTGAAAACGGTGATCTCCCGGTCGTCGCGGCGGCCCGGCAGCCGGCCCGCGGCTAGCTGGTGCAGGTCGCCCTGGATGCCCTCCAGGGTGAGCACGCCGGCCTCGAAGGCCGACAGCAGGTCGCCGGATTTGGTTGGGGCCTCGTCGGTATCGACATAGACGGTGGTGCCGTCGAAGCAGGCCGCGTCGGTTTCGCGCATTTCGGGCTTGAAGCTGCCGATCAGGTCCAGGTGCACCCCGGGGCGCAGCCAGGCGCCGCGGATCAGCGGCACGGTGGACAGCGTGGAGCAACTGATGATGTCGGCCTGGCCCGCGGCCCCTTCGAGGTCGGCGGTGGCCTGGGCGTCGAAACCCTGCCCGCGCAACTGTCCGGCCAGCCGTTCGGCGCCGGCGCTGCGGACGTTCCAGACCAGCACGCGCCGGATCGGCCGGACCGTGCGCATGGCCTGGGCCACCAGGCCGGCGATGCGGCCGGATCCCACGATCAGCAACGTCGCGGCGTCGGCGCGGGCCAGGTAGTCCGCGCCCAGCGCGGCGGCGCCCGCCGTGCGGTAGGCGGTGACGACGTCGCCGTCCACCTGGGCTATGGGCACGCCGGTGGTGGCGCTGTACAGGTTGTACGTGGCGTGCAGGCCCGGCAGGCCCAGGTGCGTGTTCTCGGGGAAGATGTTGATGATCTTCACGCCGAAATAGCCGCGTTCGCTCCAGGCCGGCATGATCAGCGAGGTGCCGTGGGCGTTGCCCGACTGGATGGCATGGACGTGGCGCTGCGGCACCGTGGCGCCGTCGCGGAAGGCGTCGCGCAGGGCGGGAATGACGGCGTCGAAGGCCAGCGCGTCGCGGGTCTGTTCTGTGTCGATGAAGAGCATGGAATCCGGGTCCGTCGATCTAGAGGCTGGAGGGAGTCTAGCAGCGCGGGCGGCGGAGCAAGCCGCGAGGGGCCGCGCCGAGGGCCGCGGCGGGCTATCAATCTTTGCGCAGGCGTCATAACGCCCCGTTATCGGGTGCGCGCGCCGGGTGCTTTTCAAATTCCGGAAATTCCTTTCTTTTCAAGCGCTTGAGCACGATACGGCGCGGCGCGTCCAAATCGCTTCATAGTGGATTTCCCTGGGTCCACGGCGCCGGAGCGCGCTGGCATCCTTCGACGACCGTAGCGCCTGGACGCACAAAGAGAGGTTGTTTCATGCCGAGTTCAGTTCATCCCGCCACAGGAAGGCCCTTGCCGGCCCGGCCGGCCCGCGGGCGGCTTTCCGAGACCGGAGCGCGCTCCGCATGATCCGGCAACTGCTCAACCGCCTCACGATCTCGCTGCCCGTCCTGCTGGGTGTGGTGGTCGTGTGCTTCGTGCTCCTGCAGGTCGCGCCGGCCGATCCCGCCGCCGTGATCGCCGGCCCCACGGCGACGGCCGACGAACTGGCGCAGGTGCGCCAGGAACTGGGCCTGGATCAGCCGATGGCCTACCAATTGTCGCTGTACATGTGGCGCCTGCTGCATCTGGACCTGGGCCGGTCGATGATTTCCAACGTGCCGGTGATCGACGAGATCGCGGGCACCATCGGCGCGACGGCGGAACTGATGCTGGCCAGCGTGGTCTGGTCGATCCCGCTGGCGATCCTGCTGGGCACGCTGGCCGCCTATCGGCGCGGCAAGCTGATCGATCGTTTCGTGATGACGCTGTCGGTGGTGGGCGTGTCGCTGCCGGTGTTCTGGGTCGGCCTGCTGCTGGTGCAGCACGTCGGCGGCGCGGGCATCCTGCCCTATATCGGACGCAACGGCCCGATCTGGACGCTGGCAGGGCTGGAATCCATCGCGCTGCCCGCGCTGACCCTGGGTTCGGTGCTGATCGGGCCGGTGGCCCGCATTACCCGCACCGCCGTGATCGAAACGCTCAGCGGCGACTACGTGCGCACGGCGCGCGCCAAGGGCGCGGGCGAGCGCCGGGTGGTGCTGCGCCACGCCCTGCGCAATGCGCTGCTGCCGATCGTGACGCTGGTCGGCCTGCAGGTGGGCAACCTGCTCGGGGGCGCGGTGGTCACCGAACAGATCTATTCCTGGCCGGGCGTGGGACGCATGGCCGTGGGCGCGATCTTCGCGGGCGACTTCCCGCTCGCCCAGGGCGCGATCCTGGTGACCGCGCTGGGCTTCATCGTCATCAACCTGATCGTGGATCTGCTCTACGGCTACCTGGATCCGCGGGGACAAAAATCATGAGCGCAGGGACCACCTCCTCTCTGGGCGGCCTGCCGCCCCAGGCCATGGCGACGCCGCTGGCGCGCATCGCGTCGCGCCTGCGCCGCGACCCCATCCTGCTGCTGTCGCTGATGGCGGTGATCGCCATCGTGCTGATCGCCGTGTTCGCGCCCTGGCTCGCGCCGCACGACCCCTACTCGACCCGCATGTCCATCGCCCGCAAGCTGCCGGGCTGGACCTCGCCGGACGGCGTGAGCTATCTGCTGGGCACCGACGTGCAGGGCCGCGATATCCTGTCGCGCGTCATCTACGGCATCCGCGCCACGCTGATGCTGAGCGTGCTGGCGGTGATCGGCGGCTCGGGCATCGGCGCCATCCTGGGCATCCTGGCCGCGTACTACCGTCCGCTCGAAGGCGTGATCATGCGCGTCGTGGACGTGCTGCTGTCGTTCCCGGCGATCCTCTTCGGCCTGAGCCTGTCGGCGCTGCTCGGCCCCGGCACCCTGAGCATGGTGCTGGCGCTGGGCGTGTCCGCCATTCCCGGCATGGCGCGCATCGCCCGCGGCTCGGCCATGGTGGTGATGAAGCAGGAGTACATGGAGGCCGGCCACGCCATGGGCTTCGGCAACTTCTACCTGATCACGCGCTACCTGCTGCCCAATTGCTCGTCGATGCTGATGATCTACGCCACGCTGCAGCTCGGCCACACGATCCTGCTGGGTTCCGTGCTGTCGTTCCTGGGGCTGGGACCGCAGCCGCCGTTCGCGGAACTGGGCAGCATGGCCGCCGACGGCCGCAAGTTCCTGCAGATCTTTCCGCACATCTCGACCATACCCACGATGACCATCTTCTTCATCGTGCTGGCCTTCAACCTGCTGGGCGACAGCCTGCGCGACGCGCTGGATCCCAAGCTGCGGTTCTGAACCGCGGCGCGCTTGACCGACAACAGACCAACTCCGGGGAATTGAAACCATGAAGATCACCAAGGGCCTGGCCCTCGCGCCGTTCGCATTGACCTGCCTGCTGGCCGCGCCGGCTCCCGCGCTCGCCCAGTCCGGCAAGACCGTCCTGATCCTGCGCGAACTCGACACCGACAAGTACGATCCCCACCGCACTACCGCGCGCGGAGCGGCCGAAGTGCTGTTCATGGCCGCGGACACGATGGTGGGCCTGGACTACGACATGAAGACGCCGGTGCCGGCGCTGGCCAAGAGCTGGACCGTGTCGCCCGACGGCCTGACCTACACCTTCAGCCTGCGCGACGACGTCACGTTCTGCAGCGGCAGGAAAATGACCGCCAAGGACGTGGTCGCCAGCTACGAGCGCTGGCTGAACCCCGAAACGAAGGGACTGGAACGCTGGCGCGCCGGGCCGGTGGACAGCATCACGGCGCCCGACGACGCGACCGTGGTCTACAAGCTGAAGAAGCCCTACAACGAGCTGCTGCGGCAGATGGCGCACTACATGCACTCGGTCATCAACATCGACCAGGTCAAGGAACTGGGCCAGGACTATGGCGTCAAGGCCTTCGACGGCACCGGCCCGTACTGCTTCCAGAGCTGGTCCCCGCGCAACGAAGTCGTGCTGACCAGGCATGCCGGCTACAACTGGGGGCCGGCCATCTACAAGGATCCGACGCCCAAGGTCGACAAGATCGTCTGGAAGATCGTGCCCGAGGAAAGCACCCGCCTGACCGCGCTCCAAAGCGGCCAGGCCGACCTCTCGCGCTACCTGCCGCAATGGGCCATCAAGGACCTGAAGGCGGACAAGCGCCTGTTCGTCAGCAAGGCGGATCCGTTCTACTGGACGTTCTTCCTGGGCTTCAAGATCGACAAGCCGATGCTGACGGACGTGAACGTGCGCCGCGCCATCAACCTGGCCATCGACCGCAAGGCGCTGACGGAAGCCATCACTTTCGGCGAGGCGGTTCCCGCCACCAGCATGCTGGCCACCAGCACGCCCGCCGGCAAGAACGAGGCCTATCGCTACGATCCGGACGCCGCCAACAAGCTGCTGGACGAGGCCGGCTGGAAGAAGCAATCCGACGGTTACCGCTACAAGGACGGCCAGAAACTGTCGCTGCTGCACTACGGCATCACCGGCTACTGGAAAGACATCATGGAGGCCGTGCAGGGCGACATGAAGAAAGTGGGCGTGGACCTGCGCGTGCAGCTATTCGATTCGACCTCGGCCTGGGGCAAGCTGGCCACGCAGGAATTCGACGAATTCAGCATGAGCTTCGGCTACATGAGCACGGGCGAAGCGCTCAACAGCTACTTCCTGTCCAACAGCATCCCCACGCCCAACCGCATGAACTGGAAGGACGCCGAGACCGACCGCTGGCTGGGCGAAGGCAGCGAGGCGCTGGACGCCGCGGCCGGCGACGCCATCCTGTCCAAGGCGCTGACCAAGATCTCCGACGGCGCCGCGTGGATTCCGCTGTACCACGACTCCCTGTACCTGGTGGGCGGCCCGCGCATGAAGCCCGTGCGCGCGCACGGCATCTTCGGAGCCGCGGCCTACAAGGGCCTGGACATCGAACTCAAGTAAACCGCACAGAGAGCCATCCGTGAGCGACGCCAATCAAGCCCGTACCACCCAGATCAAGAACCTCGCCACCCTGGTGGCGTGGGACGCGGAACTGGGTTCGCATGTCTATATCGAGAACGCCGACCTGGTGATGCGCGGCGGCACCGTCATCCATGCCGGCCCGGGCTATTCGGGGCCGGCCGACACCGTGGTGGAGGGCGGCGGCCTGATGGCGATGCCGGGCCTGGTCAATATCCATACCCATCCCTCCTCCGAGCCGGGAAATCGCGGCCTGCTGGAAGAGCTGGGCAGCGACAAGCTGGGCCAGAGTTCCCTGTACGAATACATGCCGGTTTTCCGCATGGGCATCGAGACCGCGCAGTACGCCAACCAGGTGGCGGTGGCCGAAATGCTGCTCAGCGGCGTGACCACGTTCGTGGACATGTCGCTGCCGCGCCCGGGCTGGGCGGACGTGGTGGCCGCCACCGGCATCCGCGGCGTGCTGGGACCCATGTTCCGTTCCGCCGCCTGGCGCACGCCGGATGGCCATTCGGTGGAATACGCCTGGGACGAAGCCGCCGCGACCAAGTCGTTCGAGGCCGCGCTGGACGTCGTGGACAGCGCGGTCGGGCATCCCAGCGGCCGGCTGAGCGCGATGCTGTGCCCTTCGCAGGTGGATACCTGCTCGCCGGAACTGCTCAAGCAGGCGCAGGCGGAAGCCCGGCGCCTGGGCATCCCGATGCAGATCCACGCGGCGCAGAGCGTGGTGGAGTTTTCGGAGATGACGCGCCGCCATGGGCGCACGCCCATCGAATGGCTGGACGACCAGGGCCTGCTGAATGGCGACCTGATCATCGGCCACGGCATTTTCCTGAACGATCATCGCGCGCTGTACTGGCCGCATGCGGACGACTTCGGCCTGCTGCAGCGTTCGGGCGCGCACGTGGCGCACTGTCCCACCGTGTTCGCCCGCCGCGGCATCGCGCTCAGCTTCCTGGGCCGCTACCTGCGCGCCGGCATCAACGTCGGCATCGGCACCGATACCTTCCCGCACAACATGCTCGACGAAATGCGGCTCGCCTGCTATGTGGCCCGCCTGCAGGCCGGCCATTTCCGCGCCGCGTCCACCGAAGAGGTGTTCAACGCGGCCACGGTGAACGGCGCCCGCATGCTGGGCCGCGACGATATCGGCCGCATCGCCGTGGGCGGCAAGGCCGATTTCTCGCTGGTCGACCTCTCGCATCCCTATATGCGTCCCGGCCGCGAGCCGCTGCGCAGCCTGATCTACTCGGCGGGCGACCGGGCCGTCCGCGATGTGTACGTGGACGGCGCGCAGGTCGTGAAGGACGGAAAACTGCTCACCATCGACATCGAGCGCGCGATGCAGGAGGTGGAGCGCGCCCAGGCGCAGACGATCGCAACCGTGTCGCAGCGCGACTACGCCGGCCGCGGCATCGACGCCATGTCGCCGCGCGTGTTCCCCACCCGCGCCTGACGGAGAAACCCGATGAGCGAAACCTTACTGGCGGTCGAGGGCCTGAGCGTGGAGTTCGGCTCGCGCGCGCAGCCCTACCGCGCCGTGAAGTCCCTGGACTTCACGATCGGCCGCGGCGAAACGGTGGCGCTGGTGGGCGAGTCCGGTTCCGGAAAGTCGGTCACGGCGCTGTCCATCCTGCGCCTGATCGAACGCGCCGGCGGCCGCATCGCCGCGGGCGCCGCGCGCTTCGTGCCGCGGGACGGCCGCGAGGTGGATCTCTTCGGCCTTGCGGAATCCGAGCTGCGCCGCATCCGCGGCAACGAGATTTCGATGATCTTCCAGGAGCCGATGACTTCGCTGAATCCGGTGATGACCGTCGGCGACCAGTTGGCCGAAGTCTATCTGCTGCACCAGGACATCTCTCGCCAGGAGGCCTGGGCGCGCGCCCAGGCCATGCTGGTCGCGGTGAAGATGTCGGAACCGGAGCGCCGGATGACGCAGTATCCCGGCGACCTGTCCGGCGGCATGCGCCAGCGCGTGATGATCGCGATGGCGCTGGCCTGCCGGCCGCAGCTTCTGATCGCCGACGAGCCGACGACCGCGCTGGACGTGACGGTGCAGGCCGAGATCATCGACCTGATCCGCGACCTGCAGCGCGAGGTGGGCATGGCGGTGCTGTTCATCACGCACGACATGGGCGTGGTGGCCGAGATCGCGGACCGCGTGGTGGTCATGCGGCATGGCGACAAGGTGGAGGAGAACTCGACCGTGGCGCTGTTCGATGCGCCCGGGCAGCCCTATACGCGCGACCTGCTGGCCGCCGTGCCCAAGCTGGGAGACGGTTCGCCGGACGAGGCCGCCGTCCAGGGCCGTCCTGCGGTGCTGGAGGTCTCGGGCCTGGCCAAGCGCTTTCCCGTGAAGACGGGCGCCTTCGGCAAGGTGGTGGCGAACGTGCATGCGGTGGAGGGCGTGTCGTTCGATCTGCGGGCCGGCGAGACGCTGGCCCTGGTGGGCGAATCCGGGTCGGGCAAGTCGACCACCGGGCGCCTGCTGATGAAGCTGGTGGCGCCCACCGAAGGATCGATCCGCCTGGCGGGCCAGGACATCACGCATATGCCGCCGGACCGCATGCGCGAGATGCGGCGCCATATCCAGATGATCTTCCAGGATCCGTACGCTTCGCTGAATCCGCGCCTGCATGCCTGGGACCTGGTGAGCGAGCCGCTGAAGGTGCATGGCGGCTTTACCCGCGATCAGCGCCGGGAGCGCGCCGCGCAGTTGCTGGAGCGCGTCAACCTGCCGCGGGAGTTCCTGGACCGATACGCCCACCAGTTCTCGGGCGGCCAGCGCCAGCGCCTGTGCATCGCGCGCGCGCTGAGCGTGAATCCCAAGATCATCGTGGCCGACGAGCCGGTGTCGGCGCTGGACGTGTCGGTGCAGGCGCGCGTGATCGAATTGATGAAGGAGCTGCAGGCCGAGATGGGACTGTCCTACCTGTTCATCTCGCACGACATGGCGGTGGTGGAGAAGGTCAGCCACCGCGTGGCGGTCATGTACATGGGCCAGATCGTCGAGATCGGGCCCACGCAGGAAGTGCTGCACCGGCCGCGCCATGCGTATACGCAGCGCCTGCTGTCGGCGGTGCCGGTGCCCGATCCGGCGCGCCGCCACCAGCGCGCCGTGCGCGCCGCGCGCGAGATTCCCAGCCCCATCCGCAAGGTGGGCGACAACCCCCAGGTGGCGAAGCTGGTGCAGGTGGCCGCCGGCCACTACGTGCAACAGGCGGCCTGACCGCCCGCCGCTTTCAGGCGCGGCTGAAAATCCTGCCCACCGCCATCCCCACGGCGGCCTGGGTGGGCTCCACCACGGGCACGCCGCAAGCATCCTCCAGCCGGCCGCGCAGGTCCGCCATGCCGGCGCAGCCCATGATGAGCGCGTCGGCGCCGTGCGCGTCGCGCAAGGTCCTGCCCACCGCCGCCATGCGCTGGAACGCCAGTTCGGCGTCGGCCAGCTCGCTTACCTTCATGTCCAGCGCCAGTTCGCCGCAGATGCGGTCGGCCACGCCCATCGCGCGGAAATAGCGCAGGTGGCGCGGAATGGCGGCGCCGGCGATGGCGATCACGCCGATGCGCGCGGCCATGCCCATGGCGGTCAGCACCGAACATTCCCCGATGCCCAGCACCGGCACCGGCACCAGGTCGCGCAGCCCGTGCAGGCCGGGATCGCTGAAGCAGGCCACGATGAAGGCGTCGGTGCCGGCGGCCTCCTGCCGGACCAGCCGGGCCAGGGGCGCGATGCTGGCATCGGCTTCCGCCTGCGTCTGGATGCCGGCGGGGCCGTCGGCCGAGGTCAGGCAGCGGAACTCCAGCGGCAGGCGGCGGAACGGCGCCACCGCGCGGTCGATGGCCTCGGTGACCTTGGCCAGGGAATTGGGATTGACGAGGGTGATGCGGGCGTTAGGCACGATTGAGTAGAATCCCTGCGAAAGAGGCGGGCCGGCGCCATGCGCGCACCGCCCAGGTCTAGAGGAAAGAAAGCAGCATGTCGGAATTACCGGGAAAGGTCCGGTCTGGGCCGCTGAACCTGCGGCAGATCGAGGTGTTTCACGCCATCATGATCACGGGCTCGCTCAGCGCCGCCGGGCGGTTGCTCCACGTGACCCAGCCGGCCATCAGCCGGGTGCTGGCGTCGATAGAGCTGCGCCTGGGCTATGCCTTGTTCGAGCGGTTCAAGGGCCGCCTGCATCCCACCAAGGAGGCTCGCAAGCTGTTTCAGGAAGTGGAGTCCATCCAGGCGGGGGTCAATCGCCTGAACGACATGGCGGCCGGCCTGGCGGGCCACGGCGGCGGCCTGGTCAGCGTGGTCTCCAGCCCCAGCTTCGGCGAATGGCTGATTCCGGCGGCGACCGCGAAATTCTGCGCCCGCAACCCCGGCGTGCGCATCCGCTACCGGCCCTTGGGCATGGACGCGCTGCTGCCGCAGTTGCTGCTGGGCCACGCGGATATCGCGATCTCCACGTTCAAGCCCGAGCATCCCAATCTGATCACGAGCGAGCTGGCGCAAGGCGAGATCGTCTGCGTGCTGCCCGCCGGCCACCGCCTGGCGCGCGAAAGCGTGATCGAGCCGGCGATGCTGGCAGGCGAGATGCTGGTGGGCTACGGCCGCGATACGCCGCTGGGCGAGACCTTGTGCGACTATCTGGATCCGTTGGGGCAGGAGTTCGTCCCCGCGATCGAAGTGCGCTCGTCCCAGACGGCGTGCTCGTTCGTGCGGCAGGGCGTCGGCATCGCCCTGGTGGATTCCTACGGCCTCACGGATGCCTTGATGCACGGCATCGTGGTGCGGCGCATCGAGCCTGCGATCGCGCTTTCGGTGCACGTGTCTCATTCCCGGATCGAACCTCCGCCGTCCATCGCCAAGGCGTTCCTCGCCCAGTTTTCCCAGATCGTCAAAAAGGAATTGCCTGCGATGACGCAGGCAATCGTCAAGCGAGGCTAGCCCGCTTCGGGCACGGGCAGCGGCTCGCCGGCGCCGGTGCGCTCGATGATCAGCCTGTAGTGCTGCGGACTGCGGTGCTTGGCGAAGTTGAAGACGTGGTCGCGGAAGGTCTGGCCCATGCCCAGGTCGATGCGGGCCGTGATCACCTCGTCTTCCTCGCCGCTGGAGCGCGCCACGATCTCGCCCGAGGGGGCGACGATCATCGAGCTGCCGATCATGTGGTGGCCGTCCTCGTGGCCGCACTTGGCCGCGGCGCCGACCCAGACCGCGTTCTGGTAGGCGCTGGCCTGCAGCACGATCTCGTGCGTCGTGGTGCGCAGGTGGGCGGGCTCGTTCCAGTGGATGTTCAGGGACGGGGTGTTGTAGCCCAGCACGATCAGTTCGGCGCTTTGCAGCGACATCACGCGGTAGGTCTCGGGCCAGCGGCGGTCGTTGCACAGGCACATGCCGATCTTGACCTCGTCGGTTTCCCAGACGCCGAAGCCCAGGTCGCCCACCTCGAAGAACTTCTTTTCCAGGTGCTGGAACGGCGCGTCGACCTTGTGGTCCGAATGGCCGGGCAGGTGGATCTTGCGGTACTTGCCGATGATCTTGGCGCGGCGGTCCACCAGGATGGCCGTATTGAACTGCCGGCCCTCGGGCGTCAGCTCGGCATAGCCCAGATAGAAGCCGATGCCCAGTTCGCGGGCGGTGTCGAACAGCGGCTGCACGTCGGCGTTGGGCATGCTTTTTTCAAAGTAGCGCTCGACCGCCTCCGCGTCTTCCATCCAGTAGCGCGGAAAGAAGGTCGTCAACGCCAGTTCCGGAAAGACGACGAATTCCGCCTGCCGGGCGGCTGCCTCGCGCATCATCTCGACCAGGCGGCGGACGACCGCCGCGCGGCTGTCGGCCAGGTTCACGGCGCCCATCTGGGCGACCGCCAGGCCCATTTTGCGGGAGGGGGTTGCGTTGCTCACGATGTAAATCTCCAGGTGTTCTTATCGCTGTGGATTGAGTGCCGTGCGCCGTGCTCTACGGTTCGATCACGGCCGGGAAAATCTTGCGCAGCAGGGCGGCGCGCGGACTGATCTCGCGCGTCTTCTGCAGCGGCGCGGGCAGGCCGCGGGCAATGAAGCGGCCGCGGCCGCGTTCGGCCCGCAGCACGCCGTCGTCGACGATGACCTCGCCGCGGCTGATCACCGTCGTGGGCCAGCCGGTCACCTGGCGGCCTTCGTACGGGGTGTAGCCGACGGCGTCGTGCAGGCCGGCGGCGCGCAGGGTCACGGTTTTTTCCGGATCCCACACCGCGATGTCGGCATCGGCGCCGACCGACAGCGTGCCTTTCTTCGGATGCAGGCCGTACATGCGGGCGTGGTTGGTGGAGGTCAGCGCCACGAACTGCTGCAGGCTCAGGCGGCCGCTGCGCACGCCTTCGGAGAACAGCAGCGGCATGCGGACTTCCAGGCCCGGCAGGCCGTTGGCGATCTGCTTGAACGTGGTGGCGTCGCCCGCCGGAAGCTTGCCGGATTCGTCATAGCGGTACGGCGCATGGTCGGACGACAGCAGGGCCAGGGTGCCGCTGTCCAGGCTTTGCCACAGGGCCTGCTGCGACACCGGGTCGCGCGGCGGCGGGCTGCAGCAGAACTTGGCGCCTTCGACACCGGGGATGTCGATGTCTTCGGCCGTCAGCAGCAGATAATGCGGGCAGGTTTCGCCGTATACGGGCGCGCCCAGCGTCTGCGCGGCGTGGATGGCCTGCGCGCCGCCCTGGGTGGACACATGCACGATCAGCACCGGCACTTCCAGCACCGCGGCCAGGCTGATGGCCCGCTGCGTCGCCTCGCTCTCCGCGATGGGATCGTGGCTGACGGCATGGTATTTGGGCGCCTTGTGGCCGGCCGCCAGGAGGTGGCGCGCGATCCAACTGATCACATCGTTGTTCTCGGCGTGCACCATCGGCAGCGCGCCTTCGCGCGCGGCGATGGCGAACACGTCCAGCAACTGCCTGTCGTCCAGCTTGAGCTTGTCGTAGGTCATGAAGACCTTGAACGAGGTGATGCCCGCGCGGATCAGCTCGGGCAGGTCGCGGTTGAGCGTGTCGGGCGTGGGGTCCGAGACGATCAGGTGATAGCTGTAGTCGATCACGGATTTCTCGGCGGCCGATGCGGCATAGGCGTCCGCCACCTGGCGCAGCGACTGGCCGCGATGCTGGGCGGCGAACGGCACGATGGTGGTGTTGCCGCCATAGGCCGCGGAGATCGAGGCGCTGTGCCAGTCGTCGGCGCACAGCACGCCCATGCTGGACAACTGTTCCACATGGCAATGGCTGTCGATGCCGCCAGGCATCACCAGCCGGCCCGTCGCGTCGATGGCGCGCCGGCCCGCCGGCAGCTTCGCGGAAACCGCGGCGATGGCGCCGTCCACGATGCCGATGTCGCCGATGAAGTCGGCCTCGGCCGTGACGATGCGGCCATGGTGCAGGGTCAGATCGAAGTCTGTCATGGGAAGTCCGAGCGCATGAAGGGGCAGGCCGGGCGCGCGTCGCGGCGAGCCCGGCGGAAGGTGCAAGCATGCATGCGTACGCGGAAATCCGAAACCTGGCCGCGGCCTCGCTCGGCGCCGCGGGCGGCGCCCGGGAATTTCCGCTAAGGCCCTGATTCGACGGACTATTTGGAGGGGCTGGGCAAACCGTCAAGGCGCCATGCATAACGCTGGATCATGGGCGCTATGCAAAGTTTTATATCGGGTTTCCCCGCGCCCGCGGGGCTTAGAGCGCCTTGAAGGTCTTGAGATGGATGCTGGTTTCGGTGGCCGCGATGCCCTTGAGCGTGCGCAGGCGGTCCAGCACTTCGGAGAGCTGGTCGATGGTCGGGACGCGCAGCTCGGCGAGCAGGTCCCAGCGGCCGTTGGTGTCGTGCAGGCCGGCCACGCTGGGCTCGCCCATCAGCAGGTTCACGATCTTGCGCGTTTCATGGCCTTCGACGGCAATGCTCATCCACGCGACGATGTCCTCGGTCTCGACCTCGGGACGCAGGCGCACGGTATAGCCGAGGATGATGCCCCGCTCCTCCAGTTTCTGGATGCGGTTGTCGATGGTGCCGCGCGAGACGTCCAGTTTCTTCGCCAGCGTGGCGACGGACAGGCGGGCATTGGCGCGCAACAGGCCGAGCAGGTTCTGATCTAGCGTATCCATTGTGAAAAGTGCTATTTGTCGCTGTCAGAATGGCAGGATCTTAGCGTTTTGTGTGGATTGTTGTCACTAGGAATTGGTTTGCCCGTCCGCCAGAATTTCCTTTCCATAACTCGGGGAGAAATAAATGACGACGCTGCTTTCCACTTCCGATGTCGCGAAGATCGTGGCCCTGCAAGGCCCGGAACAGGTCTTTTCCAGCATGCTGGACTATCTGCTGTCGGACTTTCTTCGATGGCAGGAATTCGACAAGAGCGCGCGCGTGGCCAGCCATTCCCGGACCGGCGTGATCGAACTGATGCCCACCGCCGACAGCGAGTTCTACAGCTTCAAGTACGTCAACGGCCATCCCGGCAATCCGCAGGCCGGGCTGTCCACCGTGATGGCTTTCGGCGCGCTGGCGCGGGTCGCCACGGGCGAGCCGCTGCTGATCAGCGAGCTTACGCTGACCACCGCCCTGCGCACGGCCGTGACCTCGGCGCTGGCGGCGCGCGCGCTGGCCAGGCCGGGCTCGCGCAAGATGGCGCTGATCGGCAATGGCGCGCAGAGCGAGTTCCAGGCGCTCGCCTTCCACTACGTCCTGGGCATCGACACGCTGCACGTCTATGACGTGGACGCAGGCGCCACACGCAAGCTTGAAAGCAATCTGGCCTGGGTGCCCGGCTTGCGCGTGGTGCGCTTCGGCAGCACGGCGGAAGCCGTCAAGGGCGCGGACATCGTCACCACGGTGACGGCGGACAAGGCCTACGCCACCATCCTGACCCCCGATATGATCGAGCCCGGCATGCACGTCAATGCGGTGGGCGGCGATTGCCCGGGCAAGACCGAACTGCACGCCGACGTGCTGCGCGCCGGGCCGGTGTTCGTGGAATACGAGCCCCAGACGCGGATCGAAGGCGATCTGCAGCAGATGCCGGCCGATTTCGCCGTGACGGAGCTGTGGCGGGTGCTGACCGGCCAGGGCCAGGGCCGTCGGCGCGCCGATGACGTGACCATCTTCGATTCCGTGGGTTTCGCGCTGGAGGATTTCTCGGCGCTGCGCTGGCTGCGCGACGCCGCCCGGCGCCATGGCATCGGCGCCCGCATCGAGGTGGCGCCGCGGACGGCCGATCCGAAGAACCTGTTCGGCGTCGTGTCCGAAGCCCGCAGCATCCAGCCCGCGCTGGCCCGCGGATAGGGACGCATGCGAACGTATACTGGCCCCTTTTAGTTTGCAGAGGCAGGGGTCCCGATGACGTTCGCTTTCCGCCCGCTGCGCGCCGGATGCGTCTTGATGGCGGCAGTGCTGCTGTCGACGCCGTCCGTGCCCGCCGCCGCCCAGGATACGGCCGCCGCGGCCGACACGCCGGCGCCGCTGTCGCCCTTCATGCGGCACATGGAAGACGCGCGCGGCCAGATCCGCGCCAGCGCCTGGGACGCCGCCACCGATTCGGCGCGCGCGGCGCTGGCGGCGGCGCGCCTGAACCGCAACCGCTACGAGATCTTCGACGCGGCGATGCTGCTGCTCAACCTGCTGCAGAAGCAGGGCCATCACGCCGGGGCCCGCAAGGTCGCGGAAGAACAGGTCGAGGACTTCAAGAGCCTGGGCGACGACGAAGGCATGGCCATCATGCTGTCGCGCGCCATCGAGGCGGGCATGGCCGCCGGGGAAGCCGCCGACGTCGCCCGCCTGCAGGCCAGGCTGATTGAACTGGCGAGGCCGTATCCCGCGCTGTGGACGGTCGAATCCGGCCGGCGCCTGCGCTATGCGCCGGCCGGGCTGTCCCTGCCGCTGGCCCAGGGCGGATGGGCGCTGCAGGGCTTCGAGCCGGCCGATGCGCGCGGCAAGATGGCGCGGGTGGACTATGCGCGGCAGCTAGACGAACGCTCGCGCGTGAGCGTGCAGGTGCGTATCGGCTATATGGAGGACGAAGACCTGCGCGGCCAGGACGGCGCGCAGCGCGTGGCCCGGCTGGAACGGCTGCTGGGCGGCCCGGATGGCGCGCAGGCCGCTCCCGCCGCCCAGGCGGCCATGCCGGATCTTCCCTTCGATAATCTTGCGCAGCGCAAGCGCGCGACGCGCGACGGCGGGCTGGTCGAGGCCGAATGGGTCGCGGCGCGTGGCGACTGGAGCCTGTGGTTGCGGGCCTCGTATCCCGAGGCCGCGCAGGCCGAGGCGGGCGCGCAGCTCCAGGCGCTGTTCGGCGCCATTTCCTGGGAGCAGGAGCGGCGCCTGTTCCGCGAACAGACCATGGCCATGCAGGCCCAGGCGATCGACGCCGAATGGGCGATGGCGGGAGACTGGCCCGCGGCGGCGAAGCTGGCGCAGGCGGCGCTGCCCGACGCGGTGTTTCCGCTGGAGATCGCGCGCCTGGACACGGTAATGGCCACCGCGGCCTACGAACGGGGCGCGCTGGACGAGGCCCGCGGGCTGTACCAGACGGGGTTGGCGGCGTGGGCCTATGCGGGCAAGGGCTATCACGACGAAACGCTGTACGAGACCGCGCTGGACCGCGCCGCGGACATCGCGTATCGCCAGGGACGCGAGGACGAGGCGGTCGCGCTGAGCAAACGCTATATCGAATGGGTCGGCGACCGCGACCGGGCCTGGAGCCTGACTGAAGGCCGGGCCGAACTCAAGAGCGCGCGGACCGGCCAGGCCCTGCCGCTGCGCGTCGGGGATTTCCGCCTGAAGCCGATCGGCCAGAAACTCTTTCAGTACGAGGATCTCAGGACCGGAGAACGATTGGGCCTGTCGGTGGAGCAGAAGGCCGGCATCGGGGACGAGGCGCTGGAACGTTCCATGCGTGCCTTCATGCGCGACAGGCTGGGGTTGGAGGCCGGCGGCCTGCAGGCTTCGGCCTTCGCGCCGCGCGCGCAGGAAGGCGGGACGGGGCAACTGCAGGGAAGGAAATGGGTGTTCGAGCTGGCGCCGCGCCAGGAAGACGGGCGCACGCTGCGCCTGGACGGCCGGGCCGAGGGCGGCGCGCCCGCGCCCGTGGGCATGGTCTTCTGGATCGTGGACCGCGGCGACAGCCGGTCCATCCTGCGCGCGCCGCTGACGGCGGACCGCGATGGCAACGCGCGCATCGAGCGGGTGGCGCAGGCGCTGGCCTGGTAAGCCGCGCCTGCGTCCTCGTGGTCAGGCGCGGGGCGGCGTTTCGGCCGGCGGCGTGCCGTCATGGAACAGCGATTTCAATTGCGTGCGCAGCTCCGGCGTATCCGCATGCTTGTGCACGGCGGTCGCGTGCTGCACGGCCGCTTCCAGCAGTTCGCCTTCGGAATCCGCCGCCAGGGCCACCGAGCAATTCATTTCGCTGGGATACTCGCGGCAATCGATGTATTTGCGTGTCATGTCCGTCTCCCTGCGCGCGGGCCGGATGGGGCCCGCGCAATAAAGGGTCCGGCGCGCGGCGCGGAACGCCCGGGCCGACGGCGCGCCGCATCGGCCGGGACGATGGAAAAAGTATAGATCCGGCGGACGCTCAGAAGCTGACGCGCTGCTTCAACGCCGCCGCGATCATGGCGGTGTCGATGTCCTTGCCCGGATTCTTCAGGCAGAAGTCGTACAGCACCGCGACATAGGCATTGCCCAGCAGTTTGGTGATGGCGCCGGCAGTGGTGGCGGCGATGGTGCCGCCCACCGCGCTGCCCGCTCCGGGGACGAACTTCAGCAGGCCGGACACCACCGAACGCCCGATCAGCGTGGCGGCGGACGCGCCCAGCGTGGACGTCACCAGGGTGGTGATGGCGGCGGTGTCGAGCTCCATGCCGAAGGTGATGCCGATCTTGGCGATCATGCCGACCTGGATGGGCACCAGCGCGAAGGCGTCGGAGAACGGAATGGGGGCGGCGGCGGCCGACGCGGCCAGTCCGGCGGCCACGTTGACCTCTATCTCAGCCCGCTTTTTTTTTACTTCCAGGGCCTTCTTGTTGCGGGTGGAGAGGGCGTTGGCATACGCCCTCTGCTGCGATTCGGGAATGTGCAGCGCCGTGACCTCGATGAGCTTGTCCAGGCCCATGGGCGGCAGTTCGGCGTCCAGTTCCTCGATCCATTCCGGCAACGCGCGCACCGCCACCACCTGCTGGGCGCGCGGCAGCAGCCTGCGCGCCTCGTCCACGAAGGCGCTGTTCTTGCGCGCCTTGGTCAGCACCGCCACTACCGGTATGCCGGCGTCGGACAGCATGCCGCACAGTTCGATTTCGGCGTCTTCCACGCGGTGGCTGCTGTCCTGGATGCAGAGCCAGGCGACGTGCAGGTGCTTGTCCGGGTCGTCGGACGCCGAGCGCTCCTGGATCAGGTCCGCCAGTTGCCGGCGCGAGCGTTCATAGTCGCCGACTTCGAGGCCGCGGGTGTCGATAATGGTGAGTGGATGGCCGGGCTTGGTGAATTCCTGGGTGGACTGGGTGACCGGCTTGCCCGCGCCGGTCCTGGCCAGATCGCCGCGGAACACGGTGTTGATGAGCGTGCTCTTGCCCACGCCGGTCTTGCCTGCGACCAGGATGTTGACCCGTCCCGCGCCCCGCGTCGCGGTGCTGATGGCGTCCGCGATCGCGTCCTGCAACTGGGGAGGGTCGTGGCGGGGCGTGCTCATGAGGTGTGTGCGTAGAGGGACATGGGGACGATTCTAGCCAGAAACGGCGGCGCAAGACCCTGCCGCGCGGCAGTCAGGATACGCCGTAGAGATGGGCGGAATCGGGGAAGCTCCGGGCCTTGACCTCGGCGGCATAGGTTTGCGCCGCCTGCTGGATGCGGCCGGCCAGGCCGTCGTAGCGTTTCACGAAGCGCGCCGTGCGGTCGAACATGCCCAGCATGTCGTCCACCACCAGCACCTGGCCGTCGCATTTGGCGGATGCGCCGATGCCGATGGTCGGGCAGGCCACGGCTTCGGTGATGGATGCGGCCAGCGGCTCCACCACGCCTTCGATCACCAGCGAGAACGCGCCGGCATCGGCTACGGCGGCCGCGTCGGCGGCGATGCGGGCGTATTCCGCTTCGCCCTTGCCGCGCGCGCCGTATCCGCCCAGGATGTTCACGGCCTGCGGCGTTAGGCCCACGTGGCCCATGACGGGGATGCCGCGGGCCGAGAGATAGGCGACGGTCGGCGCCATGCTTTGCCCGCCCTCCAGCTTGACCGCGCCCGCGCCGGTCTCCTTCATGACGCGCGCGGCCGAGCGGAAGGCCTGTTCCGGGCTTTCCTCGTAGCTGCCGAAAGGCATGTCCACGACGATCAGCGCGTGCCGGGAACCGCGCACCACGGCGGCGCCGTGCGCGATCATCATGTCCAGCGTGACGGGCACGGTGGACGGCAGGCCGTAAATCGTCTGCGCCAGGCTGTCGCCCACCAGCAGGGCGTCGCAGTGCGGATCCAGCAGCTCCGCCATGCGCGCCGTATAGGCGGTCAGCATGACCAGGGGTTCCTGGCGCTTGCGGGCGCGGAATGCGGGTACGCTGATCCGGGGCGCGCCGGCGGTCGCCGCGGCGGCGGCGGTCAGGGTGGCGGTCGTAGACATCGAGTTCCTTCCTGTCGAGGGTTCCAGTCGCAACCCGCATCGTAGCGGAATGAGGACGCAGCCATGGCGCGCGTGGTTAGCGGGCGCCATGGCGCCGCGGGATAATCTTTGCGGCAAAACGTAAAAGAAGATGTGGAAGGCGCCGCGCGGGGGCGGCCATGCGCTGGTGCATTTGGCCCGGTATGCCTGCATGCGCGGGCGGCACGTTCCGCGCTATGGCGGCGGCGCGACGGGAGGGCGCCAGGAGGCGGGCGCGCGGTTTTCCGCAAAATTCAGGGACGCGTCGGCAGGGCCCGAACAAGCGTTACATCTCCATGGTTTCTCTCGCGTTTGCGAGAGGGCCGCTGCGTAGAATTCGCCGCTCGTCAAGTTTTTCGCGGCATATGCGCAACATTCTCAATGCCTAATCTTGGGCTCATTCCCCGCCTGCTGCGTTCGCGCCCGCTGACCAAGGGCTTGCGCTATTTCTATCGCTACACGCGGCCCCGGGCGTATCGGCACAACGAAACGCTGTGGCCCCTCGTCCAGGTGCGGCGCGACGCCGACGGCCGGCTGGCGGGCTGCGAACTGCGCGGCGTGCGCGGCCCGGCCACGACGCCGCTGGACCGGCTCGCGCGCGCCATCGATGGCGATGCGCACCTGATCCTCAGCGGTCCTTCCGTCGCCCAGATCGATTACGCGCGTTGCCCGCTGGACACGGCGATGGGCGTGAACGGCTCCATCGCGCTGCGGCGGCGGCAGCCTTCGCTGCGCTTCGGCTATTACGCGATGCTGGATGCCGGCTTCGTCAAGCGGCGCCGCGATCTCGTGGCGGAGGTGCTGGCCCAGGACCTGACGCTGTTCGTCACGCCCGAGGTCTACCGCTGGATCGCCTTCCTGTTCGAGCCGCAGGCCGTGCGCTGCCGCATCGCCTTGTTCGAGGAAGTCCACCAGCGCGCCCTGCGGCCGCGGGCGCGACCGGAGGAGCTGGAGGCCGAGTCGGCCGCCGATCCCGGGCTGGTGCTGTTCGACGCCCGCCATCCGGTGCACGCGCACGGCTTCAGCCTGGATCCGCCGCGCGGCCTGTTCGGCGGCGGAACCGTGGCCTATACGTCCTTGCAACTGCTGGCGTGGCTGGGCGCGAAAACCGTCTACCTGCACGGCCTGGACCTGACGGCCGCCGCCGGCCCCCGTTTCTACGAAAGCGCGGCTGCGCAATTGCCGACCGCGCTGGACAGGCAGTTCTCCGGACACATCGAACCCGCGTTCCGGCAAGCCGGCAGGCTGCTCGGCGCGCGCGGGATCAAGGTCTACAACCTCTCGCCCGCCAGCCGGCTGGGCGGCGACGTGTTCGAAAAACGCCACTGGAGCTGCCTGCTGTCTCCGCAGGCGGATCCGCAACCGCTAGTGAATGTGAACCCATGAAGATCCTGTACACCAATTTTCACCAAGGCGACGGCGGCGGCCATACCACCTATGTCATGTCGCTGGCGCGCATTCTTTGCCACAAGTCGGATGTGACCGTGGCCGCGCCCGCGCGCAGCCGCCTGCTGGCCGAGGCGGCCGCGCTGCCCGGCGTGCGCGCCATTCCGCTGGAATTCAAGAGCCGGCCGCTGCAGCAGATCCGCGCGCTGCGCCGCCTGCGGGCGCTGCTGCGGGATGAACAGTTCGACGTGGTCCACGTCAACGGTTCGGCCGACCACCGGCTGTGCATGCTGGCCACCCTGGGCATGGGCGCCCGGCGTCCTTTCATCGTCTATACCCAGCATACGGACCGCAGCGCGACGAGCCTGGGCGCGCGCGTGCGCGCCAAATGGGGCACCAACCGCGTCATCTGCGTGTGCAGCCATACCTTCCGCCGCATGAAGCAATCCGTGTTCCGCAACGAGGACCTGCGGGTGGTGCACAACGGCGTCGATACGGAGAAATGCCGGCCCGCCACGCAGCGCCAGGCCGTCCTGGCGCGCGACAGCCTGCTGCCCGACGGGATGCAGGGCAGGCTCGTCGTCGGCAGCAATGCCGGGACCGCGGCCTACAAGAACTGGCTGGACATGGTGGCCGCCGTGGCGATGCTGCCGGAACCGCAGCGCCGGCAGGTCGTGGTCCTGATCGCCGGCAAGCTGCCGGAAGCCGAGCAGATGCGGCGCGTCGCCGAACTGGGCATGTCCGAGCAGGTCGTGTTCACGGGCCTGCTGGACGATGTGCGGCCGTTCCTGTCCGCGCTGGACGTGGGCTTCGTGCTGTCGTCGAAGCTGGAGACGATTTCGTTCGCCTGCCGCGAGATGATGGCCGCCGGCAAGCCGGTGATCGTCAGCGAGGTGGGCGGCCTGACCGAGAACGTCACGGACGGCCGCGACGGCTGGGTGGTGCCTCCCGCCTCGGTGGAAAGCGTGGCCGAGGCCCTGTCGAAGATCCTGGCGAACCGGGGCGCGCTGGAAAGAATGGGCGAGGAAGCCCGCAGCACGGCGCTTAAAGAGTTTTCGCTGACGACCTTCGTCGGCAAGACCGAGAACGTCTACCGCGAGGGGCGGGCGCAGCAGGCCTACCGGCTGCGCCTCACCTCCTGACCGCGGCGCCGGGCGCCGGCGCCGCGCCGCTATTCGCTGTATGTCTTGGTGCTGTACTGGTCGATGGGCAGCAGGTGCAGCACCGGCAAGCCGCTGGCCGGGTCCTTGGCCTGTTTGTCGATGTAGGCTTGCAACACGTCGGCGTCCAGCACTCCGATGTCCTGCCGGCGCGCGGCGGGAACCTCGGCCAGGGTCTTGTAGCCGTCGCCGCCCGTGGCGTTGAAGCTCAGCACGAAGAGCCGGTAGCTGCGGCTCGCGTCCAGCGGCAGCCAGTTTCCGCTGGCCTGGTCCAGCACCTCGACGTTGGACACGCGCTTGCCCTGCGCCTGGGCGGCGTTCACGTCCCAGCGCAGGCCGCCCGCATACGGATACGGGCCGGTCGAGCCGCCCGGGCCGTACACGGCCTGCATGCCGTCCTCCAGCATGTTCTTGACCTCGGCCCCGGTCACTTCCAGGCGCCAGAGCATGTTGCCGAAGGGGACCACTTCGATCACGTTGGCCGCGGTCACGTTGCCCAGCAGCGGCACGCGCACGCCGCCGCCGCTTTGCAGGGAAATATCCGCGCCGCCGTAATCGGCGTTGGCCACGTCCAGATAGGCTTGGGCCACGAGCTGCTGGATGTCCCCGCCGCGCAGGCTGACGCTGCCCAGGGCGTTGCAGGCAGCGCTGGAACGGCTGTAATCGAGCGATCCGGGGCCACCCGGAACGCGCCGCGAGCACAGTTCCTGCGGTACCGACGCGACCACGCTGGCGCTGAAGGCGTCGACCTTGGCCTTGAAGGGCTCCAGCACGGCCACGGCCTGCGCGTCCGGCTCCTGTACGCGCAGGAAGCCGCTGGCCTGGACGTCCGCCAGGATCGCGGCTTCGTCGTCGGCCGCCGGCGGGGCGCCCGCGATGGCGAGGGCGCTGCCCATCAGCACGTGCGGGGTGCCGGCGCAGGCGGTGACGTCGCCGTTCTCGTCGAAGCTGACCTTCAGCTCGCCGACCACCTGCGAATACTCCCAGGCCTGCACCAGGCAGACGCGCTTGCCGTCCTTGTCCTGCAGCACCGTGGGGTAGGAGCCGGCCGGCGAACCGACGCCGTAGCCGGTCATGGCGTCGGGGCCCAGCAGCGTGTGGGAATCGCCGCCCACGACCACGTCCACGCCGCTCAGGCCGGCGATGACCTGCTTGTCGTAGTCGTAGCCGATGTGGCTCATCAGGATGATCTTGTTCACGCCTTCGGCGCGCAAGGCATCGATCTGCTGTTGCGCGGCCGCGGTCTCGTCCGAGAACAGCGTGCCGGGATCCGGGCTGGACGATTGCTGGGTCTTGTTGGCGATGGTCAGGCCGACGAGCCCGATGGGCTGGCCGTCGCGCTGCAGCACCACGGAAGGCTGGACCATGCCCGGCGCGCGCGAGGGGTTCAGCGGCGAGTCGGCGCCGAAGCTGACGTTGGCGCTCAGCACCGGCGTCTGGCAGGTGCCCGCATGCAGCAGCTCGATGAACCGCTTCAGGCCGCCGTCGCCCTTGTCGAACTCATGGTTGCCCAGGGTCATCGCGTCGAAGCAGACCGTGTTCATCAGCGCCGCGTCGGCCTCGCCCGGTTCGCCCGCGCGATTGAAGTAGAGCGTGCCCGTGGTCGCGTCGCCCGCATGCAGCTTGAGCACGTTGGCCGATTGCGCGGCCAGCGCGCCGATCGCGCCGGTCACGCGGGGAAAGCCTCCGGCTTCCACGCTCACCGTCACCGGCGCGCCGTCGGCGGCCTTGAGCTTCAGGTCTTTTCTCTTGGCGTCCAGGTTGGAGTGATGATCGTTGATGTGCAGGATCGTCAGTTCCATCGGACGGGCCGGCGCGGGCTGTTCCGGCGTGGGTTCGGTGACTGTGTCATCGTCGTCGCTGCCGCCGCAGCCGGCCAATAGCGCCAGCGCGCTCAGCATCGCCGCGCCTGCGTTCCTCTTCCACGTGCTCATTCGTGTGTACCCCTCTGTTATCGGAGGACGAATGGTCGCGGCTCAAGATGACGCGGAAATGAATGACAGGATTGTCATGCGCGCAAAAGACGGGTCGCGCGATTGTCATGAAACGGCACGGGCCCGGCGCGCTGCGCGCCGGGCCCGTGGGTCCGCCAGGTTCAGCGGAGGACTGCGGTTCAGTAGTGGATCACGGTGCGGATCGACTTGCCTTCGTGCATCAGGTCGAAGGCTTCGTTGATGCGGTCCAGCGGCAGTGTGTGCGTGACGAAGGGATCGAGGTCGATCTTGCCGCTCATGGCGTCTTCCACCATGCCCGGCAGTTGCGTGCGGCCCTTGACCCCGCCGAAGGCGGAGCCGCGCCAGACGCGGCCCGTGACGAGCTGGAACGGACGCGTGCTGATTTCCTGGCCGGCGCCCGCCACGCCGATGATGATGCTTTCGCCCCAGCCCTTGTGGCAGCATTCCAGCGCGGCGCGCATGACGTGTACATTGCCGATGCATTCGAACGAGAAGTCCACGCCGCCGTCGGTCATTTCGACGATGACGTCCTGGATCGGCTTGTCGTGGTCCTTGGGGTTGACGCAATCGGTGGCCCCCATGGCGCTGGCCAGCACGAACTTATTGGGGTTGGTGTCCACGGCGATGATGCGGCCGGCCTTGGCCTGCACCGCGCCCTGGATCACGGCCAGGCCGATGCCGCCCAGGCCGAACACGGCGACGGTGTCGCCTTCCTTGACCTTGGCGGTATTGTGCACGGCGCCCAGGCCGGTGGTGACGCCGCAGCCCAGCAGGCACACTTTTTCATGCGGGGCGGCGGGGTTGATCTTGGCCAGCGAGATTTCGTTGACCACCGTGTATTCGCTGAAGGTCGAGCAGCCCATGTAGTGGTACAGCGGCTTGCCGTCGTAGCTGAAGCGCGAGGTGCCGTCGGGCATGACGCCCTTGCCCTGCGTGGCGCGCACCTTCTGGCACAGGTTGGTCTTGCCGGACAGGCAGAACTTGCACTCGCGGCATTCGGCCGTGTAGAGGGGGATGACGTGGTCGCCCGGCTTCAGCGAGGTCACGCCTTCGCCGACTTCGACCACGACGCCGGCGCCTTCATGGCCCAGCACGGCGGGGAACAGGCCCTCGGGATCGTCGCCGCTCAGGGTGAAGGCGTCCGTATGACAGACGCCGGTATGGGTGATCTGCACCAGCACCTCGCCGCGCTGCGGCGGCGCGACGTCGATTTCAACGATTTCCAGCGGCTTGCCGGGTCCGAATGCGACTGCTGCGCGTGATTTCATAGCTTTGCTCCACGAGTGTCAGGTGGCGTTACTTCAAATAGGAACGGACGATGCGCATGAGCTGCTCAACCTCGGCTTCGGGGTTGACGCTGGCGGCTTGCGGCCCGCCCTGGGCGGATTGCAGGAAGGTTTCCCGGAGATGGCTTTCCAGCACTTCGGCCATCAGGCCGGTGGCGGCGCCGCGCAAGGCGGCCAGTTGCTGCAGCAGCGCGCCGCACTCCGTGCCTTCGTTGACCGCGCGTTCCAATGCTAACGCCTGCCCCTGGATACGGCGCAAGCGGGTAACGACGCGTTTTTTCTCTTCCGGCGAATGCGGCACGGCAGGCTCCGAAAACGATACAGGGGGGGAGTATATGAAATCTACGCCGGCCCGTCCACTTTCGCGCGCATCATCTGTACCTGTCTATACTTGAAAACTTCCGTCTCCGCCGGCTGGCGGCCCATCACAGGATCTCCCGTGGCCTCTTCTCCACCCAAATTGCCCGTCCAGGCCGATGCCTTGCCCGCTCCGCTCTACGCGCAGGTCAAGCAGATGATCGCGCAGCAGATCCGCACCGGCGCGTGGCCGGCGCACTATCGCGTGCCCTCGGAAAGCGAACTGGTCGACGAACTGGGTTTCAGCCGCATGACGATCAACCGCGCATTGCGCGAGCTGACCGCCGAAGGGCTGCTGGTGCGCATGCAGGGCGTGGGCACGTTCGTCGCGCAGCCCAAGGCGCGTTCGGCGCTGTTCGCCGTCAACAACATCGCCGACGAGATCGCGGCGCGCAATCACCGCCACCACAGCCGCGTCGTGCGCCTGGCGGAAGAGCCCGCCGGGCCCGAGCAGGCGCAGGCGCTGGAGATCCGCGCCGGGCAGCCGGTGTTCCATTCGCTCATCGTCCACTTCGAGGACGAGGTGCCGATCCAGTTGGAAGACCGTTACGTCAACGTGAAACTGGCGCCCGACTACCTCAAGCAGGACTTCGCGCGCAGCACGCCGTACGAATACCTGTCGCGCGTCGCGCCGCTGAGCGAGGGCGAGCACGTGGTCGAGGCCATACTGGCCAAGCCGCGCGAATGCCAGCTCCTGCAGATCGATCGCGGCGAGCCCTGCCTGCTGATCCGCCGCCGCACGTGGTCGGGCGACCGTGTCGTCACGCTGGCCCGCCTGATCCACCCCGGCTCGCGCCACCGCCTGGAAGGCAAGTTCACCAAATGAATCGTCCCGATGTCCGTGTCTATCGCGCCGCCGACTATCCGCGCATGCCCTGGCGCAACGGCGGCGGCACCACCCAGGAAGTCGCCTGCAATCCCGGCGGCAGCTCCGCCGCGTTCGACTGGCGGCTGTCCATCGCGGATGTGGCCCAGGAAGGCGGATTTTCCGTGTTCTCGGGGTATCGGCGCATCATTACCGTGCTGGAAGGGCAAGGCATCCAGCTCACCGTGGACGGCCGCGAGCAGGCGCCGCTGGGGCCGCGCCAGGCATACGCGTTCTCCGGCGACGCGCCCGTGCACTGCCGCCTGGCGGGCGGCCCGATCCGGGATTTCAACCTGATCTACGCGCCGACGCGCTATCGCGCGCGGTTCCAATGGGCGGCAGGGGCCGGCGCCTGGGCCTTTCACTCCGACGCGCGCACGGTGCTGGTGCTGAATGCGGGCGAGGCCCTGTCGGTGCGCGTCAATGGCGCGGCGCATGCCATGGCGGGGCGGTACGACTGCTTGCACGCCGAAGGGCCGCAAGGCCTGTCCGAGTACCGCCTGGACGGCGCGGGCGCGCTGGACGCCTGCGTCATCGAACTCTCCCCCCTCGCGGACTGAACGCCCGCCGCGGCCGTCCGGGCCGCGGCATCCCCTCTTTTTATACGGGAAATCCCCTAGGGAAAAACAAGTCTTACTATCTTGTATATACAAGCATATGGGTCCTATGATTCGGCTATGCCCGGCGGATTTCCAGCATCCGCGGATGAACCGAACGAGGAGACTGCCATGAACCAAGCCACCCGCCACCGCGATGTCGTCATCCGCGCGCCGCGCGGCAACAAACTGAACGCCAAGAGCTGGCTGACCGAAGCCCCCTTGCGCATGCTGATGAACAATCTGGATCCGGACGTCGCGGAGAACCCCCAGGAACTGGTGGTGTACGGCGGCATCGGCCGCGCCGCGCGCAACTGGGAGTGCTACGACAAGATCGTCGAGACCCTCACGGCGTTGAACGAGGACGAAACCCTGCTGGTGCAGTCGGGCAAGCCCGTGGGCGTGTTCAAGACCCACGCCGACGCGCCGCGCGTGCTGATCGCCAACTCCAATCTGGTGCCCAACTGGGCCAACTGGGAACACTTCAACGAACTGGACGCCAAGGGCCTGGCGATGTACGGCCAGATGACCGCGGGTAGCTGGATCTACATCGGCAGCCAGGGCATCGTGCAAGGCACCTACGAAACCTTTGTCGAGGCGGGCCGCCAGCACTATGGCGGCGACCTCAAGGGCCGCTGGGTGCTGACCGCCGGCCTGGGCGGCATGGGCGGCGCGCAGCCGCTGGCGGCCACGATGGCCGGCGCTTCTTCCCTGAACGTCGAATGCCAGCAGAGCCGCATCGACTTCCGCCTGCGCACCCGCTATGTCGACGAGCAGGCCGCGGACCTGGACGACGCGCTCGCGCGCATCGCCCGGTACACGAAGGAAGGCCGCGCCGTCTCCATCGCGCTGTGCGCCAACGCGGCCGACATCCTGCCCGAGCTGGTGCGCCGCGGCGTCAGGCCGGACCTGGTCACCGACCAGACCAGCGCGCACGATCCCTTGAACGGCTACCTGCCTTCCGGCTGGACCTGGGAAGACTACCGCGCCCGCGCGCAGCGCGAGCCCGCGGCCGTGGTCAAGGCCGCCAAGCAATCCATGGCCGTCCATGTGCGGGCCATGCTGGCCTTCAAGCGCCAGGGCATTCCCACCTTCGACTACGGCAACAACATCCGCCAGATGGCCAAGGAAGAAGGCGTGGACGACGCATTCGATTTCCCAGGCTTCGTGCCCGCCTACATCCGCCCGCTGTTCTGCCGCGGCGTGGGGCCGTTCCGCTGGGCCGCGCTGTCGGGCGATCCGCAAGACATCTACAAGACGGACGCCAAGGTCAAGGAACTGATCCCCGATGACGCGCATCTGCACCACTGGCTGAGCATGGCGCGCGAGCGCATCAGTTTCCAGGGCCTGCCGGCGCGCATCTGCTGGGTGGGCCTGGGCGAACGCGCCAGGCTGGGCCTGGCCTTCAACGAGATGGTGCGCACGGGCGAGCTCTCGGCCCCCATCGTCATCGGCCGCGATCACCTGGATTCCGGCTCGGTCGCCAGTCCCAACCGCGAAACCGAATCCATGCGCGACGGTTCGGACGCCGTGTCCGACTGGCCGCTGCTCAATGCGCTGTTGAATACCGCCAGCGGCGCGACCTGGGTGTCGCTGCATCACGGCGGCGGCGTGGGCATGGGCTTCTCGCAGCACTCGGGCATGGTGATCGTGTGCGACGGCACGGACGAAGCCGCCGAACGCATCGCGCGCGTGCTGACCAACGATCCGGGCACGGGCGTCATGCGCCACGCGGACGCCGGCTACGACATCGCCATCGAATGCGCCAGGGAGCAGGGCCTGAACCTGCCGATGATCACGGGCGCGTGCTGAGCCGGCGCGTCTTCATTCCGCCAACCCGCGCGGGGCCGCGGCTGCCAGCCGGCCCCACGCCAATTTCGAGGCACTGCGATGGCTTTGGACAATGAAGCAGGGTCCGCGCCGCTCATAGAACGGCGTTCCATCGACCACATCCCTGAATCCGAGCGGCACGGCAAGCTCTACAGCCAGTTCACGCTGTGGATGGGCGCCAACCTGCAGATCACCGCCATCGTCACCGGCGCCCTCGCCGTGGTGCTGGGCGGCGACGTGTTCTGGTCGCTGATCGGCCTGTTCATCGGGCAGGTGCTGGGCGGCGCCGTGATGGCGCTGCACGCGGCGCAGGGCCCCAGGCTGGGCCTGCCGCAGATGATCTCCAGCCGCGTGCAGTTCGGCGTGTACGGCGCGGCGATTCCCATCGTGCTGGTCTGCCTGATGTACCTGGGCTTCACGGCCACGGGCACGGTGCTGTCGGGCCAGGCGCTGGGCCAGCTTTTCGGCGTCAGCGACACCGCCGGCATCCTGATCTTCGCGGCGGTCATCATCGTGGCCACCCTGTTCGGCTATCGGGTGATCCACATCATCGGCCGGGCGGCGACGGTGCTGGGCATCATCGCGTTCGTGTACCTGTTCAGCCGCGTGATCGCGGTGGGCGACGTCGCGCAGCTCCTGCAGATCCGGCATTTCAGTTGGAGCTCGTTCCTGCTGGCGGTGTCGCTGGCGGCATCCTGGCAGATCGCCTATGGCCCTTACGTGGCCGACTACTCGCGCTACCTGCCCAGCGCGACGTCGCCGGTGAAGACGTTCCTGGCGGTGGGGCTGGGGTCGGTCATCGGCGCGCAGATCGCGATGGTGCTGGGCGTGCTGGCCGCCGCGATGGCGGCCGGCCAGTTCGCCGGGCGCGAAGTGGCGTACATCGTCGGACTGGGCGGAACGGGGACGATGGCGGCGCTGCTGTATTTCAGCATCGCATTCGGCAAGGTCACGATCTCCACGCTGAATTCCTACGGCAGCTTCATGTGCATCGCCACGGTCATCAGCGGCTTTCGCGGCTCGGTCGAGATCACGCGCTGGCAGCGCGCGGTGGCGGTGGTGCTGATCGTGGGCGTGGCGACCGCCGTGGCCCTGGTGGGCCAGCATTCGTTCCTGAACGCCTTCAAGTCCTTCATCCTGTTCCTGCTGGCGTTCTTCACGCCCTGGAGCGCGGTCAACCTGGTGGACTATTACTTTGTCAGCCGCGAGCGCTACGACGTGGCCGCGCTGTCGGATCCGGACGGACGCTATGGGCGCTGGAACCTGCCCGGCATCCTGGTCTACGCGTTCGGCGTACTGGTGCAGATGCCCTTCATCTCGACCAAGCTCTACACCGGGCCGATGGTGGAACGGCTGGGCGGCGTGGATATCTCGTGGATCATCGGGCTGGTCGTGCCCAGCGTGCTTTACTACCTGTTCGCCCGCCGCGACGCGCGGCCCGCGACGCACGAGCCGGCGCAGAAACCTGCCTGAAAACGAACGCATCATGCCGGAGAACCGGCCTAGGAGAAACAGAATGGATCTGCATTTGAAGCCCGGCCACCTGACGCTGTCCGACCTGCGGCGCGTGTACCAGCAGCCGGTGCGCCTGACGCTGGACGCCGAAGCCGCGGGCGCCATCGACGACAGCGTGGCGACGGTCGAACGCATCATTGCCGAGGGCCGCACGGTATACGGCATCAATACCGGGTTCGGCCTGCTGGCCTCGACGAAGATCGCGCGCGAAGACCTGGAGGCCCTGCAGACCTCGCTGGTGCGGTCGCATGCCGCCGGCGTGGGCGAGGCGCTGGACGACGCCATGGTCCGGCTGATCATGGTGCTGAAAATCAACAGCCTGGCGCGCGGCTATTCCGGCATCCGCCGCCGGGTGATCGACCACCTGATCGCGCTGGTGAACGCGGAGGTGTACCCGCATATTCCCTTGAAGGGTTCGGTCGGCGCATCGGGAGACCTGGCGCCCCTGGCGCACATGTCGCTGGTGCTGCTGGGAGAAAGCCGCGCCCGCTGCCGCGGCGAATGGCTGCCTGCCCAGGAGGCGCTGGCCCGGGCGGGGCTGGCGCCGCTCTCGCTGGCGGCCAAGGAAGGCCTGGCGCTGTTGAACGGCACGCAGGTTTCCACGGCATATGCCTTGCGCGGCCTGTTCGAGGCCGAAGACATGCTGGCGGCCGGCCTGGTGTGCGGCAGCCTCAGCGTCGAAGCCATGCTGGGATCGCGCGTTCCGTTCGATGCCCGCATCCATGCCGCGCGCGGCCAGCCCGGCCAGATCGCGGTGGCGGCGGTGTTCCGCGACCTGCTGGGGGACGATAGCGAGGTCGGCCATTCGCATGCGGATTGCGAGAAGGTGCAGGATCCCTATTCGCTGCGGTGCCAGCCCCAGGTGATGGGCGCCTGCCTGACGCAGATCCGCCACGTGGCGCAGGTGCTGCAGATCGAGTCGAATGCCGTGTCGGACAACCCGCTGGTGTTCGTGGAGCAGGGCGACGTGATCTCGGGCGGAAACTTCCACGCCGAGCCCGTGGCGCTGGCCGCCGACAACCTGGCGCTGGCGCTGGCCGAAATCGGCGCGTTGTCCGAAAGGCGCATCGCGTTGATGATGGACAAGCATATGTCCCAACTGCCGCCGTTCCTGGTCAGCCGGGGCGGCGTCAATTCGGGCTTCATGATCGCGCAGGTCACGGCCGCGGCGCTGGCGAGCGACAACAAGGCGCTGGCCCATCCCGCCAGCGTGGACAGCATGCCCACGTCCGCCAACCAGGAGGATCACGTCTCGATGGCCCCCAATGCCGGCAAGCGGCTGTGGGCCATGGCCGAGAACGTCCGCGACATCCTGGCGATCGAATGGCTGGGCGCCTGCCAGGGCCTGGACTTCCGCACAGGCCTGAAAACCTCGCCCCCGCTGGAGCAGGCGCGCCGCATCCTGCGCGAGCAGGTGCCGCACTACGAAGAGGACCGCTTCTTCGCGCCCGACATCGCGGCGGCCAGCGGCCTGATCGCCGCCCAGGCCTTGAACGGCCTGATGCCCGCGGGCCTGCTGCCCAGCCTTTGAGCCGGGCGGCGCGACGCACGCTTTGCAGGAGCAGCCATGAAACAGCTTTGGCGCAATTTCCACGCGGCCACGATGGCACAGGGCGCGTATTCCATCATCGAGCGCGCCGCCATCGTGACGCGCGGCGAGCGCATCGAATGGATAGGCGCGGAAGCGGACTTGCCGCCCGCGGAGGCCGAGGAGGAACACGACCTGCACGGCGCCTGGGTCACGCCCGGCCTGATCGATTGCCATACCCATCTGGTGTTCGGCGGCAACCGCAGCCGTGAATTCGAGCAGCGGCTGCAAGGCGTGGATTACGCGACGATCGCGGCGCAGGGCGGCGGCATCGCCAGCACGGTGCGCGCCACGCGCGCCGCGTCGGAGAACGAACTCTACGCCAGCGCGCGCAAGCGGGCCCTGCATTTGCTGCGCGACGGCGTCACCACGCTGGAAGTGAAGTCGGGCTATGGGCTGGATCTGCCCAACGAGCGCAAGATGCTGCGGGTGGCGAGGCGCCTGGGCCAGACTTTGCCTTTGACGGTGCGGGCCACCTGCTTGGCCGCGCACGCGCTGCCGCCGGAGTTCGCCGGACGCGCGGACGACTATATCGACGAGGTCGCGCGGCGCATGCTGCCGGTGCTGGCGGCGGAAGGCCTGGTCGACGCGGTCGACGCCTTCTGCGAGCACCTGGCGTTTTCGCCCGCGCAGGTCGAGCGGGTGTTCGAGGCCGCCCGGCACCTGGGCCTGCCGGTCAAGCTGCACGCCGAACAGCTATCCGCGCTGCATGGCGCCACGCTGGCGGCGCGCTACGGCGCGCTGTCGGCGGATCATCTGGAATACCTGACCGAAGACGATGTGCTGGCCATGGCGCGCGCCGGCACGGTGGCGGTGCTGCTGCCGGGCGCGTTCTACGCCCTGCGCGAGACCCAGCTTCCTCCCATCGACCTGCTGCGCCGGCATGGCGTGCCCATCGCGATTTCCAGCGATCTGAATCCGGGCACGTCGCCCGCCCTGTCGCTGCGGCTGATGCTGAGCATGGCCTGCACCCTGTTCCGGCTGACGCCCGAGGAGGCGCTGGCCGGCGCGACCTCGCATGCCGCGCGCGCCTTGGGGCTGCAGGCGACGCACGGCGAACTGGCGGCCGGCCGGGTGGCCGACTTCGTGGCATGGGAAATCGATCACCCGTCCGAACTGGCCTATTGGATAGGCGGAGACCTGCCCAAGCGCGTCATCCGGCACGCAAGGCAGGTGGGCGAGCCGCCACTGGACTGATCTCCAGGGGCTTCGGGCGGCGATCGCCCGCGCCCTGGGCGGGCAGCCGGAACGCGCTTACCGCGCTTTGCAGCCGCTGCGCCTGGGCCTCCAGCGACGAGGCGGCCGCCGCCGCTTCCTCGACCAACGCCGCGTTCTGCTGCGTCACCTGGTCCATTTGCGTCACGGCCGTATTCACCTGGTCGATGCCGGTCACCTGTTCATGCGACGCGCTGGCGATATCGTTGACCAGCACGGTCAGGTGTTCGATGGTCTGAAGAATCTCCTCCATCGTGCGTCCCGCCGCTTCCACCTGGGCCGATCCCGCTTGCACCGTGGCGCCGGAGGCCTCCAGCAATTGCTTGATTTCCTTGGCCGCGCCCGCGCTGCGTTGCGCCAGCGACCGGACTTCGGCCGCCACCACCGCAAAGCCCTTGCCTTCCTCGCCCGCGCGCGCGGCCTCGACCGCCGCGTTCAGCGCGAGAATGTTGGTCTGGAACGCAATGCCGTCGATGACGCCGACGATGTCTTCGATGCGGCCCGAGTCCTGCGCAATCGCGCGCATGGTGTGCACGGCCTGCTGCACTGCCTGGCCGCCGCGCTGGACCACCTCGCTGGCCGTGGCGGCGATGCGGTTGGCCTGGCGCGCGTTCTCGGCGTTGCTGGTCACGGTGGACAGCAGTTGCTCCATGCTGGCGGCGGTTTCTTCCAGCGAGGCCGCCTGCTGCTCGGTGCGGCTGGACAGATCCTGGTTGCCGGCCGCGATTTCGCTGGAGCCCGTGTTGATCTCGACGACGCCGTCGCGCACCGCGTGCACGGTGCGCACCAGGCTTTCCTGCATGTCCTGCAGGTAGGGGATGATCTGGCCGACGCAATTGCGGCCGAAATCAGGAATGGGCGTGGTCAGGTCGCCGCCGGCGATGCGCCCGAAATGGTTCTTGATGTCGTCCAGCGGCCGTTTGACGAAAAGCGCCACGTAGCGGTCGCCGAGCGCCAGCAGCAGCAGGCAGATGCCCAGCACGACGCCCATGCCGAGATAGGCGCGCTGGCGCTTGGCCGCGGCGTCCTGCAGCAACTGCGTTTCGCGCTCCTGGGCATAGGCCTCGTAGGCCTCCATGTTCTTGCCGAAGCTGCGGCTGGCCGTGACGACGGCGGTGGCCGCATGCTTGCGGGCCTGGGCGATGTCGCCGGCCTCCAGATGCCGCCGCTGCACCGAGATTCCGCCGTCGACCAGGGCGTCGAAACCGGCCTGCATGGGATCGAGAATGGCCGCCGGCGCGTTGCCTCTGGCTTTTTCCATGAAGAGGGCCTGCTGCTTCCTGGCCTCGTTCAGCGCGCCATCGATGCTGCGTCCTTCCTCGGCCGCCTCGGCGGCCTGCCCCAGGCCCGCGTATTCCAGTTGGCGCGACAGGCGCAGCCGCGCGCGCATGATCTGGTCGTTGACCCGGGACAGCGCGGACACTTCATGCAGCAGGTCGTTGCTGGCGGCGAGCGCCTGGCCGGCGCTCTGCAGTCCGTTGACGCTGATGGCCGACAGGCCGGCGAGCAGGACGCTGATCATGAGCAGGGTGCACAGGATCATGCGGCGGATCGTGATGTCTCTCAAAAACTGTCTCATGCTGTCGTTCCCGGATGCAGAGGAGGCTGCATCGACAACAACGGCGCGGCGCCAGCGATATTTAGGCGCCGGTTTCACAACTTACGAATATGTCGATTCGATGCAGAAATGCATCCAAACAACGCAATATTGTTGCGGTTTGGCGCTATTCCGGCGTGCTCGGGATCGACCGCGAGCACTGCTTAGGCGCGGGTTCGCGGTAGCGCAGCCGCGAGAAGCTGGCGATACAGGCCAGCGCGGCGAACAGGCCGCCCAGCCACAGCGCGGTGACGGCGCCGTCGGTGCTGGACACGTTGAAACAGGCGGCCACCAGGGCGGCGCCCGAGGCCTGTCCCAGCAGGCGCACGGTTCCTATCATGCCGCGGGCGCCGCCCGCCCGCGAAGCCGGCGCCGACATCATGATGGCGCGCAGATTGGGCGACTGGAAGAAACCGAATCCGGCGCCGCACACGGCCATGCGCCAGGCGATGTCCCACACGGGCGGGTCGGCCGGCATCAGCGCCAGCAGCGCCATGCCCAGGGCCATGAGCGCCAGGCCCACGCCGCCCAGCGCGCCCGCGGGGTAGTGGTCGGACAGGCGCCCCGCGATGGGCGCCATGAAGGCGACCACCACCGGCCAGGGCGTGATCAGGAAGCCGGTTTCCACCTGGGTATAGCCCAGCGTGGCCTGCAGCAGGAAGGGCAGGGACACGAACGCCAGCGCCTGGGCCGCGAACGCGCAGATGGCGGTGGCCGCCGACAGCGCGAACAGGGGGCGCCGCAGCAGGTCGACGGCCAGGATCGGCGCGGGATGGCCCGCCTGCCGGCGGATCAGCAGGAGCAGGCTGGCGGCGGCGACGCCCCACTCCAGCGCCACGCGCGGCAGGGGCGCGCTGTGGGCCAGCTCATTCGTGCCCAGCACGAACAGGCCCAGCGTCAAGGCGCACAGCGCGGCGGCCAGGCCGTCGAAGCCATGCGGCGCGCGGGTGGTTTCGGGCAGGCCGCGCAAGGCCAGCACCGCGCACAGGATGCCCACGGGCACGTTGACCAGGAACAGCCAATGCCAGGATCCCAGCAGCAGGATGGCCGAGGCCACGGTGGGGCCCGCCGCGAAGGACAGGCCCACCACCATGGCGTTCAGGCCCAGGCCGCGGCCCAGCAGGTGCGAAGGGTAGATGAAGCGCAGCAGCGCGCCGTTGACGCTCATGACGCCGGCCGCGCCCAGGCCTTGCAGAATGCGCGAGGCGACCAGGGCGGGCAGCGACGGCGCCAGGCCGCTGGTCAGCGACGACACGGTGTATATGGCCAGTCCCACGATGTATACACGCCGGTGGCCCAGGATCTCGCCCAGCGCCGCGGCGGGCAGCAGGCCCGCCACCATGGCCAACTGGTAGCCGCTGACGACCCAGATGGACGCCGCGTCGTTTGCCCCCAGGTCGCGCGCGATGGTGGGCAGCGCGGTGTTGGCGATGGCGGTGTCCAGGCTGGCCATGCACAGCGCCAGCATGACGGCCAGGAGCGCGCCCAGGCGTTCCGATGCCGGCAGGCCGACGCCGGCCGGATAAACGGTATGGTGGGAGAACTTCAACATGTGTCAGGCCGAGCCGTGAGGCGTCCGGGTTGCGGACCGGGGAGCGTGACCATCGATTCTAAGGCACGGGCGCGGGAGGCCTCGGCAAGGCGGGGAGGGCGCCTATCGCGCGCCGCGGGCGCGCAGCAGCTCGGCCAGCTCGCCGTAGCAGCGCCGGACCGCCGCGCGGGCCTGCTGTTCCGGCGCGCGCGCCATCAGGCAGATGCGCCGCGTGAGCCGCGGGCGCCGCATGGGCACGATGGACAGGCCGTCCTGGCGCTGGCCCTGCGTGTACAGGCGCGAGATCAGTCCCACGCGCAGGCCGGCGCGCACCAGGCTGTACAGCGTGTCGGTGTAGTTCAGGGTGTCGGTCGCGGCCAGGCCGGCGCCCTGCTGGCGCAGCGTGGACACGATCATTTCATAGGTGCTGCCGCGCGACAGCACGGCCAGCGGTTCCGTCGTCAGGTCCTGCCAGGTCAGCGCCTGGCGGCGCGAAAGACGGTGGCTGTCGGCCAGCACGGCCACCAGCTCGTCTTCGGCCACGAAGGCGGCGGCCAGGCCGGGCGTCAGGCCGAAGTCCAGGCCCAGGCCGATATCCAGCTCGCCGTTGCGCAGCGCGGCCATCAGTTCGTCATTGAGGTGGTCGCTGAGGATCAGCGCGATGTCCGGATGCCGCAGGCGCCACTGGGCCACCACGGGCGCGAGCAGGTGCATGGTGGACGGGATGCAGCCGATGCGCACTGTGGCGGCCTGGGTGTCCAGCAGGCGCCGCAGGTCTTCGGCGCCCTGGGTATAGCTGTTGAGCAGCCATTCGATCTGGGCGCGGGCGGCCTGGCCGGCCGGCGTCAGCCGCACGTGGTGGGTGCTGCGTTCGAACAGGGCCACGCCCATCAGCGCCTCCAGTTCGCGGATGGCGGCGGACAGGGCGGGCTGGCTCAGCGCCAGCGCCTGGGCGGCGCGGCTGAAACTGGCGTGGCGGGCCACTTCCTTGAAGCCGCGTAGCTGCCGTAGCGTGGGCTGCCGCGCCGACGCGGGCGGGGAATCCTGCAGGGGGCGCTTGGTCATAGATTTACCTGATGAATCTATAAAAATATAACATTTCAGTTATTACCAGGACCTGAGTACGATGGCGCCGTAACCCTCCCTGCGCGCCTGTTCCGCGCGCGTATCCGCCCCGTTTCCGCCATGTTCAAACGCCTGTTCCTGTCCGTGTCCGCGCTGGCGGCCGCGCTGTGCATCGCCGCTCCGGCCGCCGCCGATGCCGGCTGGCCCGAGGCCAGGCCGCTGACCCTGATCGTGCCCTTCAGCCCGGGCGGCAACGTCGACACCACCGCCCGGCTGGTGGCGCAGAAACTGGCGGACCGGCTCGAGCAGTCCGTCATCGTGGACAACGTGGCGGGCGCCGGCGGGGTGCTGGGCGTAGCCAAGGCCGCGCACGCCAAGCCCGACGGCTACACGCTGGTGATGGGCTTCGACGGCCCGATCAGCGTGGCCCGGCTGATCAACTCCGCGGTGAAGTACGACGCCGAGACCGACCTGGCCCCGGTCGCCTTGGTGACCACCGCGCCCGTCGTGCTGCTGGCCCGTCCCGGCCTGCCCGCGCGGGACATGGGCGAGCTCATCGCGCTGGCGCGCGAAAAGCCCGATACGCTCACCTATGCCTCGTCGGGCGTGGGCACGGTGCTGCACCTGGCGATGGAAGTGATGCAGGACCAGGCCAAGGTCAAGCTGGTGCACGTGCCTTACCGCGGCGGCGCGCAGATCACCAACGACGTCATGGGCGGCCAGGTGGACCTGGGCCTGCTCGTGACCACCAGCGCCACGCCGCTGGTGCAGCAGAAAAAGCTGCACGCGCTGGGCGTGACTTCTGCGGCGCGCGTCGACACGCTGCCGGAGGTCCAGGCGTTCGCCGAGACGCCGGCGCTCAGGGGCTTCGAACTCAATACCTGGACGGGCGTGTTCGCGCCGGCGGGCACCGACCCGGCCGTGGTGCGGCGGCTGAACCGGGAACTGAACGCCGTGCTGAAGATGGAGGACGTGCAGAAGCGCCTGGCCGAAGGCGGCGCCATCGCCGGCCAGGGCTCGCCCCAGGATTTCGCCGAATTCCTGAAGAAGGAAAAGGCCCTGTACGGCCACATCGTGAAGAGCGCCGACATCCAGCAGGAATAAGCCCAAGGACGCCAACGCCATGAACAATCCCGCAAGCGGCCCCGTGCTGCCGGAAATCCAGGCCATCCAGGACGAAATGGTGGCGCTGCGCCGCCGCATCCACGCCAACCCCGAACTGGCCTACGAAGAGGTCGACACCGGCGACCTGGTGGCGCAGAAGCTGGCGGCATGGGGCTATGAGGTGCATCGCGGCCTGGGCGTGACCGGCGTGGTGGGCACCCTGCGGCTGGGCGAGGGCACGCGCCGCCTGGGCCTGCGGGCCGACATGGACGCCCTGCCCATCCACGAGACCACCGGCCTGTCCTACGCCAGCCGGAACCCCGGCAAGATGCATGCCTGCGGGCACGACGGGCATACCGCCACCCTGCTGGCCGCCGCCCGCGCCCTGGCCGAGCGCGGCCGCTTCGACGGCACGCTGCACCTGATCTTCCAGCCGGCCGAGGAAGGCCACGGCGGCGCGCAGAAGATGATCGCCGACGGCCTGTTCGAGCGTTTCCCTTGCGACGCCGTCTACAGCTTCCACAACGAACCGGGCTATCCGGCGGGCCATTTCGGTTTCCGTTCCGGCGTGATGTACAGCTCGTCCGATACGGTGGTGCTGACGGTCAGCGGCGTGGGCGGCCACGGCGCCATGCCGCACGTGGCGGTGGACCCCGTGGTGGCCGCGGCCAGCATCGTGCTGGCCCTGCAGACCATCGTCTCGCGCGAGGTCGATCCCAACGACATGGCGGTGGTGACCATAGGCGCCATCCATGGGGGCGATGCGCCGAACGTGATTCCCAAGTCGGTGGAGCTGCGCCTGACGGTGCGCGCGCGCCGCCCCGAGACGCGCGTGCTGCTGCGCGAGCGCATTACCGCGATCGCCACCGCCCAGGCGGCGGTGCACCGCGCCACTGTCGAAGTGGACTACCGCTGGCGCTACCCGCCCGTGGTCAACGACCGCGGCGCCACGCAGTTCGCGGCGGCCGTGGCGCGCGACTGGCTCGGCGACGGCCAGCTCATCCCCGACCTGGAACCCTTGCAGGCCAGCGACGACTTCGCCTTCATGCTGGAGGCCGTGCCCGGCAGCTATTTCATCGTCGGCAACGGCGAGGGCGAAGGCGGCTGCATGGTGCACAACCCCGATTACGACTTCAACGACGGCATCCTGCCGGTCACGGCCAGCTACTGGGTGACGCTGGCGGAAGCCTACCTGGCCGCCGGCGGCCGCTGATCCGCCGCCGTTGCCTCGCGACGCATGACTGTTTCCCAAGACCCCACCCCCGCCGGCGTGCCGGCGTTCGACGCCACCACCGGCTACTGGCAGGAGATCGTCGGCGCCGACGCGCTGTCCGTGCCGCTGGATCCTCCCTATGCGCGCGGTTATCCCGCGCGGCTGCCGGACGGCCGCTATCTGGTGCTGCCGCTGCGCGGCGTGCCCGGCGATCCCGGGCGCTGCGTGGCTTCGCTGATCGCCAACCATGCCGGCCTGGACGTGGTCGACGCGCTGGCGGGCTTCATGGCCGAGCGGGCGCGCGCCTTCGGCGCCGAGATGGTCGTGGGCCTGCCCACGCTGGGCCTGGCGTTCGCGCCGCTGGTGGCGCGCGGGCTGGGGTTCACGCGCTACGTGCCGTTCGGCTATTCGCGCAAGTATTGGTACGACGAGCGCCTGTCGGTGCCGGTGCGTTCGCTGACCACGCCGGACGCGGGCAAGCTGCTGTACGTGGACCCGAACCTCGCCGGCAGCCTGGCGGGCCGCCGGGTGCTGGTGGTGGACGATGCCGTCAGCACCGGGCAGACGATGGTGTCCGCGCTGGAGCTGCTGGCCCGCTGCGGCGCCGAGGTGGCGGGCATCGTCGTGGCCATGTGCCAGGGCGAACGCTGGCGCGCGCGCCTGGTGGACGGGCAGGGCGCGCCGATACCGGTGGCCTGCGCGTTCGAGTCCCCGCGCATGCGCCGGGTCCCGGGCGGTTGGGCGCCGGAGACCGCATAGCGGCAACGGCTACAGCGATTCGGGATCGCGGCGCAGCGAAAAACCCTGCGCTTCGTTCATCGCCAGGTAGCTGACGTTGCGCGACACCACCGGAGGCTTGTCGCCGGCGTGCAGCGCATGCACCTTGTCCAGCACCATCTTGTCGGCCAGCGTCATGCGGTCGATCATCCGCAGGTACTGCATCCAGCTTTCCACCAGGAACACCTCGCGCCAGATCCCTTCGCGTTCCAGGTCGCGGAACAACTGCCACTGCTGCGCGCCGTTGCGCAGCCGCAGCAGGCGCAGGGGGCGGGCCGCAAGAATCAGCGCGGAGAGCTTGTCCCGCTCGATCTGGTATTCCACGGCGACCAGCACGGCGCCATGCTGGGTATTGAAGCCCGCCGCGGCAAGCGCCGGTTCGGTGCTGTCGGCGCGCGCCAGGGATTGCGTGTCCACGTGTTCGGGCAGGCGCGAGCGGTACAGCAGCGCCACCGTGATGCCCAGCATGATGCCGGCGGCGGCCAGCGCGCCGGAGACGCCCATGGTCCCGGCGAAGTGGCCCCACATGAACGAGCCGGCCGCCAGGCCGCCGAAGATGGCCGTCTGGTACAGCGCCAGCGCGCGCGCCTTGACCCAGTCGGGCACCAGCATCTGGACGGTAGTGTTGTAGGTGGCCAGCACGCCGATCCAGCAGCTTCCGGCCAGGAGCAGCGCCGGAAACGCGACCCACAGCGTATCGGCCAGGCCCAGCGCCAGCAGGCAGGCGGCCAGCAGCCCGGCCGCGACGCTGACCAGGCCGCTGGCGCCCCAGGCCGCCTGCACCCGCCGCACCACGGCGCTGCCGAGGATGGCGCCCAGGCCCAGCGCGCCCAGCATATAGCCGTACAGCAGGGCGCTGCCGCCCTCGTTTTCGTGCGCCAGCAGCGGCAGCAGCGCCCAGAGCGCGCTGGCCGACAGTCCGAAGGCGAAGGACCGCAGCATCACGACGCGGGTCACGGTGGAATGCTGGGTGTAGCGCACGGCCGCCACCACGCCTTCGAAAATGCCTTCGGGCGGCAGCCGGCGCACGGGCAGGTCGCGCTTCCAGCGCCAGATCGCCCAGATCAGGCTGCCGTAGCAGAAGCAGTTCAGCAGGAACACCCAGGGCGCGCCCAGGGCGCCCAGCAGCAGGCCGCCGATGGCGGGCCCCACGGCGCGCGCCACGTTGAAGTTGACGCTGTTCAGCAGCACCGCGCTGCCGACGTGGGCGCGCGGCACCTGTTCGCCCACGGCGGCCTGCCAGGCGGGGGTGACGATGGCGCTGCCGATGGCGATGCAGAAGACGGACGCGATCAGCGTGATGGGGTGCAGCAGCCCGGCGAAGGCGAGCACGGTGATGAAGACGCCGCCGGCCAGCTCCAGCAGCATGCCGGTCAGCATGACCTTGCGTCTGTCGTAGTTGTCGGCCAGCACGCCGGTCAGGATGGACAGCGCCACCAGCGGAAAGGCGGCGGCCACCTGGATCATGGCGACCATCAGCGGGCTGCTCTGCTCCGTCGTGATGATCCAGGCCGCGGCGACCGACTGCGCCCAGGTGCCCAGGTTGGCGAACAGATTGGCGATCCAGATGATGCGGAACGCCGGGAACGAAAAGGGGGAAAGCGTGCTTACCTGCAGGACAGGCGTGGGGGGCGCCGGCGTGTCCGGGGGCAGGTCGTTCGTGGCCGAAACGGGTTGCAGCATGGGGAGGGGGCCGCGGCGTCCGACAGGCGCCGCGGCGGGCAGTCTGGGTCCGGTAATGGTACGCCCAAACAACCCCTGAACGGGGCCTCCCGGGGCCCCGTCCGCGCTACGGCCTGGCGGCCGCGGGCGGCGCCGGCGGGTAGGCCTGGTTCAGGTATTCCACGATCAGCGGAACCTGCTCGGCGGGAATGGGAGCGCCGTAGGTACCGACCATTTTCTTGACCTCGGCATCCCAGAAGCCCAGCGGCATCGGCGGCTGCGAGGACACGTAGTCCACCGAATGGCACATCAGGCACAGCGCCGCGCTTTGCGCGCCGGGGCCGGAGCCGGGATGCAGCTTGGCGGTTTCCTGGGGAAGCGTGATTTCCAGGGCCTGGGCCGCGGGCGCCAGGCACGCAAGGGCCAGCGCAAGCGCGGGCGCGCAACGACGGAAGTGGCTGGTCATGGCGGGCTCCTCAGGCGGCGGTGACGCGCAGCGTCTCGACTACGTTGCGCATGTAGCCTGCCGGGTTCCAGAGCGGTTCCAGCGGCTGGGTGTCGCCCGCCATATTGGTGGCGCGCACCTTCAGCTCGTAGTCGCCGGCAGCCTGGGGGGTGAAGCCGGCATGCCATTCGCGGAAGGAATAGCGGCCCAGGTCCTGGCCCAGGGCGGCGGCATGCCAGGTCTTGCCTCCGTCGGAGGAGAACTGGACCTCGCGTATGCCCTTGCCGCCGTCGAACGCGATGCCGCGCACCTGCACGGGCTTGCCCCGGGCGACGCGGGCGCCTTCGGCCAGGCTGGTGATGAAGCTGCGCACGTTGTAGCGGCCGATGGGGCGGGTCTTTTCCGGTGCCTTGCCGGGCGGCGTACAGGCGCAATCGTTGTCGGGGATGCGATAGGCCTTCTGCATCCAGAAGCCGTCGAACTCCTTGTCCAGCACCTTGATGTCGGCCAGATGCTTGACCCAATAGGTACCGTAGTACCCGGGCACGACCAGGCGGACGGGATAGCCGTTGAGCATGGGCAGGTCGGCGCCGTTCATGGAGTAGGCCAGCATGACCTCGCCGTCCATCGCGTGGGCGGTGTCCAGCGCCTTGACGAATTCGGGGGTTCCGGGAAGCACCGGCCGGTCCATGCCCTCGAAGCTGATCTGCCGCGCGTCGGCGCGGATGCCGGCTTTTTCGAGAATGCGCTTCAGCGGAATGCCGACCCAGCGGGCGTTGCCCATGGCGCCGTTGCCCGATTGGCCGCCGCCCACCCGGGGGAGGAAGAAGCCGCGGCTGTTGCCCGAGCATTGCGTGACCGCCACCAGCTCCACCGGTTCGCCGAATTGCTGCTTCAGGTCGGACAGCGACAGTTCCAGCGGCTTGTCGACCAGCCCGCTGACCCGGATGCGATAGGTATTCAGGTCGATCGCGGTCGGGATATTGCCCAGGTGATAGCGCACGAAGAAAGCGTCATTGGGCGTGATGACGTTTTCGTTGAAGACCGCAAAGGGCGTTTCCAGTTGCGGCGGACGCGCGGTCTGCCGGATCATGGGGCGCTTTTGCGGGTACGCGACCAGCTCGCGTTCGCCGTTGGCGAAGGGCAGCGCGACGGTGGCGGGCGCAGCCAGGCTCGTCAGCGCGTGGCCGGCCAGCGTGCCGCTCGCGCCCAGGGTACAGGCCTGGCGCAGGAAGCGCCGGCGCCCATTCGTTTCGAATGCGCTCATCTTCGTGTCTCCTCGTTTTTATCGGGCGCCCTGCCGCGCGGCGCGTTGGGTGCGGACTATCTCTTTCGAGGCTACGCGCCGCCACCTGACAAATGCGTTAATGTCCGCGCTGGCCGTTCCAATTTCCGACTTTTCTGATTCGATGAGGCTGACTTTCAATCGGCGCGCGTTCGCTGCGCTGCTGGCCGTGACCGCCCTGGAAGCGCTGATCGCCACCCTGGGCGCGCCTTATCCCGTGCTGCGGGGATTCGTGGGCGACGTGGTGGCGGTAGGGTGGGCGTATCTGGCGTACCGCAGCTTTATCCCGGCGGACGTGCTGCCGCTGGCGCTTGCGGCGCTGCTGACGGGGTACGCGGTGGAACTGGGCCAGTACCTGGCCCGGCATTTCGGCTGGCGGCTGGAGCAGCCGCTGCTCAGGATCGTGCTGGGCAGCGTGCCCGACTGGTGGGACATGCTGGCCTACACCTTGGGATTCGGGCTGGTGCTGGCGCTGGCCGCCTGGCGGCGGCGGGGCGGCGCGCTGCGCGCCGCCTAGGCAGCAGGCGCGTGCAACGGGCGTGCGCGGATTCCGGCACGAAGGAGGGCCGGGCGTTTCTCCGGAGGTTCAGCCTGCGTGGCAGACCGCGCCGTCATCGTGAGGATGCGAGGCGGGCGCAGCCGTGCGCAGCGGTTGCAGTCGCGCGTTGCGGAACGGCGCGAAGCACTCCGACCACGACTTGGGGAACAGGGAAGTGGCATGGCGCACCGCGTCGCGGCGGGCGTAATGGACCAGCAGTTGCTGGCCGATCGGGGCGTCTCCGAGGGGATGGCGGGTATTCATGGTATTTCCGTATTGCATTGAAAGTGTATTCAGTGTACCAGCATCGCCCTCCCTATGCCAAGCCCGCCCTTAAGGCCGCAAGTGCTTGATCCGAAAAGGACCGTCCCTGTTTATCAACCCCTTTCTCCGGGATTGCCCTAGCAGTCCAAAATAGTAGACGGTATACAATGTTCAACATGCCCGGGCTGAGAGTGGCCTGGAATCCTCCCTACTGGACCTGGAGCGCGTCATGGCTGAACTGATGAACCGAGATGAATTCCGTACCGCGTTGGAAAACGCGATCAAGGGCAAGAGCGCCAATGCCTCGCCTTTTTCGATTGCCTGGGCCGAAGGCAAGCTCAGCCGCCAGCACCTGCAGCGCTGGGCCGAGAACCACTACCACTACGTGGGCCCCTTCGCCGACTACCTGGGCTACCTGTACGCCCGCACGCCCGACACCTACACCGAGGCCAAGGACTTCCTGCTGGCCAATATGTATGAAGAGGAAATCGGCGGCGACCGCCACACGGACCTGCTGATCCGTTTTGCCGAAGCCTGCGGCACCACGCGCGAACGGGTCGTGGACCCGGACAATATGTCGCCCACCACGCGCGCCCTGCAAAGCTGGTGTTACGCGGTGGCGATGCGCGAGGATCCCATCGTGGCCGTGGCCGGGCTGGTCGTCGGCCTGGAATCGCAGGTGCCCTCCATCTACCGCAAGCAGACGCCGACGCTGCGCGAGAAGTACGGCTTCACCGACGAGGAAGTTGAATTCTTCGATCTGCACATCGTGTCCGACGAAATCCACGGCGAACGCGGCTACCAGATCGTGCTGGAGCACGCCAACACGGTGGAACTGCAGCAGCGCTGCCTGAAGATCTGCGAGATCGGCGCCCAGATGCGGCTGCTGTACACCACGGCGCTCTACACCGACTACGTGCAGAACGACATCGCGCTGCCCGAGCTGGGCCTCGCCGCCTGATTCCCCTGCGCGCACCGTCCGGCGGACCCGCCGGGCGGCCTGCGCGAGGCTCCTTTTAGTGTCAACAGGCCCTAGAGAACCATGCCCACCGTTGTATTTCATAAAGGCGGCCAGACCTACACCGACGTGGTGAAGGAAAACACCAACCTGGTGGTGCGGGCCGGCATCAAACAGTTTCCGTATCCGCATCTGCGCTACGAGTGCGGCATGGGCAAGTGCGCTAAGTGCGCCTGCCGCGTGCTGGCCGGGGCCGAGCACCTGCCCCCGGTGAACTGGAAGGAAAAAAAGCAGCTCGGCGACCGCGTCGACCAGGGCTACCGGCTGGCATGCCAGCTATGGCTCAGCAGCGATATCGAGCTGACCCAGGACGTGGAGGCATAGCGGCGATGGACCCGGTGTACGTCATCCTGACCACCAAGCCCGGCGTGTTCCGCACGGAAACCGGAGACGAGGTGGACATCATCGAAACCTACGACTACGTGTTCTACGGCCGCGCGCTGGCCGAATACCGCATCGCGCGCCTGCACGGGGAGACGAAGCTGATCGTTACCGAAGAAACCCCGCCGTACGTGGTGAACCGCGTGCCGTCCAAGTTCCTGGAGAAATTCGAGTCGGTGGAAGCCGCGCGCCGGGAACTTGCCCACCTCACGCGCTTCGGCAGCATGGAATCGTCCCTGACGCTGCGTCCGAACGCCGTCTCCGCAGAGCATTGAACACCATGGTCCAGATTACATTCATATCCAACGGCGGCAAGGTCGCGACGGCCCCCGAGAACAGCAACCTGCTGCGGGTGTCCCTCAAGGAAAAGGGCGGCATTCCGTTCAAGTGCGGGGGCGGCCTGTGCGGCACCTGCAAATGCCGCATCGAAGAGGGGCTGGAAAACACCGACGCCATCAAGCCCAAGGAGCGCAAGCATCTGCGTCCCGAGGATTTCGAGGCGGGCTACCGCATGGCCTGCCAGACCTTCGTGAACGGCGACGTCAAAGTGTCTTGGGTGGTCCAGAACGGCAAGGGCGTGGTGGTGGGCGCAACCGCCGACCCCGTGCAGGCCGGCACCTGAAGGCCGCGGCCCGGGCCGTTCACGCCACGGAGGCGTGCTGGGCCTGCTGCGTCTCGGTATAGGCCTTGGCGGCGTTGTGCACGTGCTGGCTGGCCAGGAGCGCGGCCAGGTCGCCGTTGCCGGCGATGACGGCGTTCAGGATCTGCGAGTGCTCATCCCAATTCTGCTTGGCGCGGTGCATATTGCTGGGTGCGAACAGCAGCGCGGTGCGGTCCCGCAGCGAACGCATCAGGTCGGTCAGCACCACGTTGCCGCCGATCGTGGCCAGCATTTCGTGGAACTGCGAATTCAGGGCCAGGAACTTGTCGAGCTGCTCGCTGCGGGCGGCTTCCGTGCCTTCGCGCAGGAAGGCCTGCAGGCGCTCCACCGTCTTCTCGTCGCGGCGCTGCGCCGCGAGCTTGGCGTTCAGCCCTTCCAGGGTGGCGCGCACTTCGACCATGTCGTAGGCGACCGCGTCCGACAGCACCGACACCGACGCGCCGCGCCGGGGCTCGATGGTGACCAGCCCCTCGGCGGCCAGCGCGCGCAGCGCCTCGCGCACCGGGATGCGCGACACCCCCATTTCCTCGGACAGGCGTCCTTCGACCAGGCGGTCGCCGGGCGTGAATTCGCCGCTGAGGATGCGTTCGCGCAGCTTGTCGCGGATGACGGCAAACAACTGTGGGTGCTGCTCGCCGATCTTCAGCGAAGCGGAATGCTGCGTGGCTACAGCTTGCGGGCTGACGGGAGTCGTGGTCATGGCGAGCAGGTTTGGCGTAATGGATACAGTCTCCATTGTATTACCGGGTGTAGCAAAGTGCGGATGGGGGGAGCGTAAGGCATCAGCCTCCCCAGAACGCCTTGGCCAGCACCCCCATCGCGCCCAGGGCGCATACCGCCAGCAGCACGCCGCGCACCGCGCGCGGCGGCAGCCGGTTGCGCAGCCGGTTGGAGACAGCGAAACCGGCCAGCAGGAAAGGCGCCAGGCTGAGCGCCAGCCCGGCGTGGTAACCCGTATACCGCTTGGCCAGCGCCAGCATGGCAAGCGAGAAGAGCGATCCCAGGAACAGCACCATGCCCAGCGTGGCGCGCAGGCGCGGCGGCGCCGCGTGCTGCATCACGATGGCGATGGGCGGCGCGCCCACCGAGGTCATGGTGCCCATGATGCCCGAGGCCACGCCCGCGCCGGAGACGCGTCCCGGCGTGGCGGAGAAGCGCAGGCCGGCCGCGCTGAGCGCGACGGCTACCAGGATCAGGCCGGCGAACAGCACGCCCAGCGCCTGCGGGGCGAAGCGCGTCATGGCGTAGATGGCGATCAGCGTGCCCACGGCGCGCCCGGCCAGCGCGTAGGACACGGCCGGCCAGTCGATGGCGGCGCGCTCGCGCAGCGCCGTCAGCAGGGAAATGAAGCCGCCCAGCGTCAGCAGCGGGCCGGGGGCCAACTGGGGAAAGAACATGGCGGCCACGGGCGCCGCGAACATGGCGAAGCCCACGCCTCCGACGCCCTGCGCGATCGCGGCGCCGAACACGACGACGGCCATGGTGGCGTATTGCAGCAGGTCGGGGTACGGCAGGGAGGGTGTCATGCCTGGCAGCTTGTTGATATGTATACGATAGTCTATCCAGGATTTGACTGAAGCGCCCAGTTTGAGTGGAAACCTAGGGTAAACCCCTGATTTTTTGGCGTTATTCAAGGAGTTTTAAGAATTATCGCTTTCCCTAGGCCCTGCATATTTTGATTGGTATAGCTTAAAACGAAATATAGTATACCGACTGTGGCGATCCGACAGCCACGGCATACAAGGGGAATCCGCATGCAATCGGACGTAGTACTCAACGCTGCTCATTGGGTGTACCTAATCAGCGTGGCCGCCATCATCCTGACGATGATCCTGCGCGCCAATGTGGTGGTGCCGTCGGTGATCGGCACTTTCCTGGTGGTGTTCGCCATCACCGGCAGCCCGATCAGCGCGCTGATAGGCATCTTCTCGGCCAGTTTCGTGGCCGCCAAGGAGCTGTTCAATATCTTTCTGGTGATCACGTTCATGACGGCGCTGCTGAATGCGCTCAAGACGCTGCAGGCCGATGTGCGCATGGTGCAGCCCTTTCGCCGCGTCATGCGGGGCGGGCACTCTTCCTTCGCGATCATCGCCCTCTGTACCTATGTGATCTCCCTGTTCTTCTGGCCCACGCCGGCGGTGCCGCTGGTTTCCGCCATCCTGCTGCCCGCGGCCATCGCGGCCGGCCTGCCGCCCCTGGCGGGCGCCATGGCCATCGCCATCGCCGGCCAGGGCATGGCCCTGTCTTCGGACTACGTGATCGGCGTCGCGCCCAGCATCAGCGCCAAGGCGGCGGGGGCGGCGGTCAGCGCCGCCGTGGTGGCCGACCGCGCCCTGGTCCTGTCGGTGATCACCGGCGCCGTGGCGCTGGTGGCCGCCTACCTGCTGGTCCGCAAGCACATCGTGTCCGCCGACCCGGCGTTGCTGTCCGCCTGGCAGGCGCGGGCGCAGGACGGCAGCCTGGCGCGCATCGAGCATTCCGGCTCCTTCGACAAGGCGGAACTGGCCCGCGGCACCATGGGCGCCGATCCGGCGCTGCCGCGCGAGCCCGAACTGGGCGAAGAGGAGCGCCGCCGGGTGCGCTGGTCCAAGACCTTCGCCGTCGTGACGCCGCTGGCCTTCCTGGGCGTGATCGCGGTGATGGTGCTGCCGCGCCTGTTCCCGTCGCTGCCCGCGCTGCGCGGCGGCGACGCGGCGGCCCTGGTGGGCGGCGTGGCTTTCGTCGTGATGATGCTGGTCACCCTGGCCGCGGAAGGGCCGCGCAAGATGCTGGACGTGTGCCCGGAGCATGTCACCGACGGCTTCGTGTTCGCCTTCAAGGCCATGGGCTCGGTGCTGCCCATTGCCGGCTTCTTCTTCGTCGGCGCCAACGAGACTGCCGCGCAGATCCTGGGCGTGCCCCAGGCGCAGGCGCCGGGACTGCTGTTCGAGGTGATCTCGGCCGGCCAGCACCTGATCCCCGAGAACCATTTCCTGGTGGCCTTCGGCGTGCTGCTGGTCGGCATGATCACCGGCATCGACGGGTCGGGTTTCGCCGGCCTGCCGCTGACCGGCACCCTGTCCGGCGCGCTGGGCCCGGTGGTGGGCGTGGACCCGGCGACGCTGGCGGCGGTGGGACAGATGGGGGCGGTCTGGACGGGCGGCGGCACGCTGATCGCCTGGTCCTCGCTGATCGCGGTGGCGGGCTTTGCGCGGGTGAACGTGCTGTCGCTGGTGCGGGCCCTGCTGTTGCCGGTGCTGCTGGCGTTGTTCATATCCACGATCTGCGCCGTGCTGATCTGGAGTTGATCCGGCCTTGGCCCCGCCCAGGGTCCCTGCGGGGACCCTTTTTTCTTGGACTTGGCCGGTCCGCCGACCAGGGGTTTTCACGTATCGCCCCATATTGATTAAAGTATACAATGTTCATAAATCCCTCAGCAGCCCACCCGGCATAGCCAAAGGAAGCGCTCCCGTGGACGATCTCTCGCAGCAAACATTCCTCAACCACATCGGCGGCAACTGGATCTCCAGCGCCACCGGCAAGGCCGCGCCCAACGTCAATCCGGCCGATACCGCCGACATCGTGGGGCGCTTCCAGGTATCGGACGCCGGCGACGCGCGCCAGGCCGTGGAGGCGGCGCAAGCCGCCTTTGCCGGCTGGCGCGACACCCCGATTTCCAAGCGCGCCGCCATCCTGTTCCGGGCGGCCCAATACCTGGAAGACCGCGCCGGCGACATCGCGCGCGAACTGACCCGGGAGGAGGGCAAGAGCCTGGGCCTGGCCAAGGACGAAGTGCTGCGTTCCGCGCAGACCATCCGGTTCTACGCCGTGGAAGGGCAGTCCTACTCCGGCGAGACCTATCCCAACGACGATCCGGACATGGTGGTCTACAGCCAGCGCGAGCCGCTGGGCGTGGTGACGGTGATCTCGCCGTGGAATTTCCCCATCTCCATTCCCGCCCGCAAGATCGCGCCGGCGCTGATCGCCGGCAACACCGTGGTGTTCAAGCCTTCCTCCGACGCGCCCCTGTCCGGCTACCGGCTGGCCGAAGCCTTCGTCGACGCGGGCCTGCCCGCCGGCGTCCTCAATTTCCTGACCGGGCCGGCCGGCGCCGTGGGCGAAGCCATTACCGGCGCGCCGGAGGTCCGCGCGATTTCCTTCACCGGATCCACCGCGGCGGGCGAGCAGATCCACCGCACGGCCGGGCTGACCACGCGCACGCAGATGGAACTGGGCGGTAAGAACCCGCTGATCGTGCTGGCGGACGCCGACCTGGACCGGGCCGTGGACCTGGCCGTGAAGGGTGGCTTCTCGCTCAGCGGCCAGGCTTGCACCGGCACCAGCCGCGTGCTGGTGGACAAGCGCGTCATGCAGGACTTCACCGGCAGGCTGCTGGCCCGGATGAAGGCGCTGACCATCGGCAACGGCCTGGACGGCAACTTCGACCTGGGTCCGCTGGCCACCGCCAAGCAGTTGGACAACGTACTGGGCTACGTGGCCCTGGGCAAGCAGGAGGCCACCCATCTGTACGGCGGCGACCGCCTGACGGGCAAGGGATTCGACTGCGGCTACTTCGTGTCGCCCGCGCTGTTCACCGGCGTGACCCAGCAGATGCGCATCGCGCGGGAAGAGATCTTCGGCCCGGTGATCGCGCTGATCGAGGTCGACGGCTACGAAGACGCCATCGCCAAGGCCAACGACACGAAGTACGGCCTGGCGGCCGCGATCGCCACCACCGACGCGCGCTATGCGCACCGCTTCGCCCGCGACATCCAGGCGGGCACGGTGAAGATCAACCGGACCACCACCGGCAACCTGATCAACGCGCCGTTCGGCGGGCTCAAGCATTCCAGCACGTCCACCTTCCGCGAATCGGGACGCGCGGGGCTGGAGTTCTATACCCAGATCAAGACCGTCTACCGCGCCGGCTGAGGCCGCGCGGTCCCGTACATCCCAACCGCTAGAGGATATCGATATGAAGCAGGTCTACCGCCTGGAACTTGAAGAAGCGCGCGTCATGGTCCGCGCCGCCATCGCCAAATCGGAAGAGATCGGCGTGCTGGAATCCATTTGCATCGTGGACGACGGCGGCTATCCCATCGCGCTGGAGCGCATGGACGGCGCGCGCATCACCGGCCCGCAGATCGCCTGGAACAAGGCGTTCACGGCGGCCGGGCACAAGCGCTCCACGCATCTGTTCAATACGCCGCCCAACGGACCGGCGCTGCCGGGCAACGAGGCCTTCGGCATCCAGTGGAGCTTCGACGGCAAGTTCGCGGTGTTCGTCGGCGGCTTTCCCATCGTCGTCAACGGCGAGGTGATCGGCGGCGTGGGCCTGAGCGGCGGCAACGGCGAGCAGGACACCAAGGCCGGCCTGGCCGCGCTGGCGGCGCTGGCCGCGCTGCTGGAGCCGCGCGGCATGAAGGTGCTGGTCGAGGCGGACATCAAGAAATAGGCGAGGCCGGCCATGGCATACCGCGTGCATATCCTGGAAACGGACGAGGCGTTCCACGTCGAAGAGGGCGAATCCGTGCTGCAGGCCGCCGAACGCTCGGCGGTGAAGCTGCCGCACGAGTGCACCTTCGGAGGCTGCGGCACCTGCCGCATCAAGCTGGAGTCCGGCGCCGTCGAATACGAAGAATTCCCGATGGCGCTGACGCCGGAAGAGGCGGCCGAGGGCTACGCGCTGGCCTGCCAGGCCCGGCCGCTGGGAGACCTGTGCATCAGCGTGCCCAGCAGCCGGCAGTCCTTCCCGGAGCCGCGCCGCCTGCCGGCCACCGTGCACCGCCTCGAACGGTATTGCGACGACGTGATCCACCTGACGCTGGCGCTGCCCGAGCCGGGCCTGGACTACGTGCCGGGCCAATACATGAACGTGGTGCTGCCCGACGGCGAGATGCGCAGCTTCTCCATGGCTTCCGCGCCGGCGGGGAACCTGGTGGACTTCCACGTGCGCCGCATCCCGGGAGGCCGCTACACCGACCACTGGCTGGGGCAGGCGCAAGCCGGCGCGCCCATCGAGATCGAGGCGCCGCTGGGGGTGTTCAGCTATCACGAGGAAGACTGGCGGCCGCTCATCATGATGGCCACGGGCACCGGCATCGCGCCGATCAAGGCCATCCTGGAGTCGTTGCTGGACAACGAGGACTGCCCGCCCGTCACGCTGTACTGGGGCATGCGCACCGAAGCCGACCTGTACCTGCGCGACGTGATGGAAAGCTGGGCGGGGCGCCTCTACGAGTTCAATTTCGTGCCGGTGCTGTCGCGCGCCGGGGCGGACTGGCAGGGGCGGCGCGGCCATGTGCAGCAGGCCGTCATGGAAGACCACGATGACCTGTCCGAGCACGCCATCTATCTTTGCGGCGCGCCGGAGATGATCCAGGAGGCCAAGCACCTGCTGGCCACGCGCGGCGCCAGCCTGGATCACATGTACGCCGACAGCTTCACCTTCCAGCACGCGCTGGCCGCCGCCGGCTGAACGGCCAGGACGCTAGCGGAACACCAGCACCGGCAGGCGGGTGTGCGCCAGCACGCGCTGGGTCTCGCTGCCCAACAGGAATCCCGTCATGCCGTGCCGGCCGTGCGAACCCATGATGATCAGGTCGCAGTGCTGGCTTTGCGCGGTTTCGACGATGGCTTCGTGGGGATGGTCGTTGACCGTGACGATGGCGTTGCAGGGTACCAGCGCATGGCGGGCCTCCGCTTCCAGGCCGTCCAGGTACGCCTGGGCGTTCTTGCGCGCCTGGTCGGTGTGCTGCGTCTGCGTGGTGCCCAGCATTTCGGCCTGATAGATCAGCAGATGATCTTCCGGGATGGCGCGGAGGATGGTGACCGTGGCTCCCATTTCCTTGGCGAAAACAAGAGCGCGCTTGAAAGCCGATTCGGACAGGAGCGAACCGTCCACGGCGATGAGCAAGTGCTTGTACATGCTGCCTCTCCTTTGGGAAAAGGAATCCGGAACAGCGGCGGGACCAGTATAGGTCCGCCGCCGCACGCAATCCAGTCCCGCATAAGGACGAGGGCAGGGACGCGTTTCAGGCGATCCTGCGCAGCGGAGCGGCGCGCGGCGCCAGCCCCTGGGGCAGCGCGTCGATCAGGCTGCGGGTATAGGGGTGGCGGGCCTCGCGCCAGAGGGTGGCGTTGGGTCCTTCTTCCACGATGCGCCCCGCGTTCATGACCAGCACCCGGTCCGCCACGTAGTGCACCACCGACAGGTCATGGGAGATGAACAGGTACGACAGGTGGAATTCGTTCTTCAGGTCGACCAGCAGATTCAGGATCTGCGCCTGCACGGACACGTCCAGCGCCGACACGGGCTCGTCGCAGATCACGAGCGCCGGGCGCAGCACCAGCGCCCGCGCGATGCCGATGCGCTGGCGCTGCCCGCCCGAGAATTCGCTGGGATAGCGCGCCAGCGCCTGCCTGGGCAGGCCCACCGCGTCCAGGATGCGGGCGATGCGGCGGCGGCGTTCGTCGCGGTCCGCCACGCGGTGGATCAGCAGCGCCGCCTCGAGGATGTCGTTCACCGTATGGCGGGGATTGAGCGAGGCGTACGGATCCTGGAAGATCATCTGTACGCTCTGCCGGTAGGCGGCAAGGCGGCGGGCGTCCAGCCGGGCGGTGTCCTCGCCTCGCAGCAGGATGCGTCCCGATGCCGGCGCCAGCAGGCGCACCAGGGTGCGCGACAGGGTGGATTTGCCGCAGCCGGATTCGCCGACCAGCCCCACGGTCTCGCCCGGCGCGATCTCGAACGATACGCCGTCCACCGCCGGGACGGTGCCGCGGGCGGTCTGGTAGTGCACGCGCAGGTCCTGCACCTGCAGCAGGGGCGCGCCGGCGGACGGCGCGGGATCGTTGGCCGCGGCGGGCGGGCGCGGGGGCGTGACCAGCTCGAACACCGGGCTTCCGCCGGCCGGGTCCGGCCGCGTGCGTACTTCGGGCAGGCGCAGCAAGCGGTAGTGCGTGGCGTCGTCCAGGCGCAGCGACGCGCCCAGCAGCCCGCGGGTGTAGGGGTGCTGCGGCTGGCGCAGCAGCGCCGGCGTCCGGCCTTCCTCCACCTTTTCGCCGCCCACCATTACCGCCACGCGGTCCGCCCATTCGCCGACCACGGCCAGGTCGTGGGTGATCAGCAGCAGGCCCATGCCCAGTTCGGCGCGCAGGTCGTCCAGCAGTTTCAGGATCTGCGCCTGCACGGTGACGTCCAGCGCGGTGGTGGGTTCATCCGCCACCAGCAGCGCGGGCTGGCAGGCGATGGCGGCGGCGATCATGGCGCGCTGGCGCTGTCCGCCGGACAGACGGTGCGGGTAGTCGTCCACGCGCCGCTGCGGCTCGGGCACGCGCACCAGGTCCAGCAGTTCGATGGCGCGCGCGCGGGCGCCGCGGGCGGAGGCGCCGCGGTGCAGGCGCAACGCCTCGCCGATCTGGTCGCCCAGCGTCAGGACCGGGTTCAGGCTGGTCATCGGTTCCTGGAAAATCATGGCGATGCGGTCGCCGCGCAGGGCGCAGCGCCGGCGCTCCGGCAGCGCCAGCAGGTCCCGGCCTTCGAACAGGATGCGGCCCTCGACCCGGGCGCGGCGCGGCAGCAGGCCCATCAGGGCGAGCGCGGTGGTGGACTTGCCGCAGCCGGACTCGCCCACCAGCGCCAGGGTTTCCCCGGCGCGGATCTGCAGGTCCAGGCCGCGCACGGCCTGCTGGCCGGGGAAGGCCACGTTCAACCCCTGGATATCGATCAGCGTGCTCATAGGTTCTTGCGTCGGTGGGTCAGGGCCTGTTCGCGCCCAGGGAGCCTTGCGCGGGCGCCGGGGCCGCGATGCGCCCGCGGCGCAGTTTCGGATTGAGCGCGTCGTTGACGGCGTCGCTCAGCAGATTCAGGGCCAGGACGGTGGCCATGATGGTCAGTCCGGGCAGGGCGGTCATGTACCAGGCGGTGCGCAGCGCTTCGCGCCCCGCGCCGACCATGCTGCCCCAACTGACCACGTTGGGATCGCCCAGGCCCAGGAAGGACAGGCCGGCCTCGGACAGGATGGCCTGGGCCACCATGACGGCGGAGGTCACGATGATGGGCGGCAGCGCATTGGGCAGGATTTCGCGAAAGATAATGCGGGCGTGGCCCGCGCCCAGCGTCTGGGCGGCGCGCACGAATTCGCGCTCGCGCAGCGAGATGAATTCCCCCCGCGTGAGCCGCGCGATTCCCGTCCACGACGTGATGCCCAGCGCCAGGATGATGGTGGACAGCGACGGCCCCATGATCGCCACCAGCACGATGGCGAGCAGGAACGACGGCACCGTCTGGAACAGTTCGGTGATGCGCATCAGCACGGCGTCCACGCGCGGCCCCGCGTAGCCGGAGAACGCGCCCACCAGCAGTCCGATGGCCAGCGCGATGGCGGCGGACGCGCCGCCCACCAGCAGGGACACGCGCGCGCCGTGGAACAGGCCGGCCAGGATGTTGCGGCCCATCAGGTCGGTGCCCGCCGGAAACTCGGCGTCCTCGCCCGGCCAGGTGAAGGGGGCGCCCGCCATTTCCAGCGGGTCGTCGGGGAACAGCCAGGGCGCGCTGGCGGCCGCGGCCAGCACCAGCAGCAGGATGGACGCGCCCACGGCGGCCGAGGGCGCGTGCAACAGGCGCAATGAGGCGCGCAACAGTCCGTTCATGCTTTTCTCACCCGGGGATCGAGCAGGCCGTAGCAGGCGTCCACGGCAATATTCATCAAGGCGACCAGCGCCGCGCTCATCAGCAGGATGCCCAGCAGCAGGTTGACGTCGCGGCTGGCGATCGCCTCGAACGAGAGCTGGCCCAGTCCCGGCCAGGCGAACACCGTCTCCACCACGATGCTGCCGCCCAGCAGCGCGCTGCTTTGCAGGCCGAGCATGGTGACCACGGGCAGGATCGCGTTCTTCAGCGCATGGCGCCAGATCACGCGCGCTTCGCTATTGCCGCGGGCCCGCGCGGTGCGGATGTAGTCTTCCTGCAGCGTCTCGATCATCGACGCGCGGGACAGCCGGGCGTAGATGGCGATGTAGTAGATCGCCACGGTCGCCGCAGGCAGCGCCAGGTGGCGCGCGTAGTCCAGCCACAAGGCCCAGCCCTGGTAGGCCGCGCCCACGTCGCGGATGCCGCCCACCGGCAGCCATTCGAGGTGCACGCCGAACCCCACGATCAGCATCAGCGCGGTCCAGAACATGGGGGCGGAATAGCCCGCCGTGGCCAGCGCCGACAGCAGCGTATCCAGCAAGCCGTGCGGCCGCCGGGCGGCCTGCACGCCCAGCAGCACGCCCAGCGCCACCGACAGCGCAAGCCCGGTGCCGATGAGCGCCAGGGTGGCCGGCAGCCGGCCGAAGATCAGGTCGGCCACCGGCTCGCCATAGCGGAACGAATAGCCCAGGTCCAGCGACAGCAGGCTTTTCAGGTAATAGCCAAGTTGCGACAGGACGCCCTGGTCCAGGCCGTAGGCCCGCCGTAGCTGCGCCACGTGTTCGGGCGTGATGCCGCTGTTCTCCGAGGCGATCACGTCCACCAGATCGCCCGGGACCAGCTTGAGCAGGAAGAAATTGGCCACGGCCGTCACGCCCACCACAAAGAGGATCTGCAGCAGGTAGCGGGCCGGACGGGGCAGGCGCAGGGGCATGGCGCGGCTTCCCACGGGATCAGGCCTTGCCCAGCCAGACGTTGGCGAAGTTGCTGCGCGAATGCGAGGACGCGTCGGTCACGTTGCGCACCTGCTTGTCCCATACGCCGAACCAGCGGAACTCGAACAGGCCGATCAAGGGCAGGTCGCGCTGCGCCAGCCGCTGCACCTCGTTGTAGTGCTCGATCCGTTTTTGCGGATCGGTTTCGACCTGCGCCGCCTCGATCGCGCGGTCCATGTCCGGGTTGTTGTACCCCGACACGTTGTACCAGGGCGTGCCCTTGGCTTCCGCCTTGCTCCAGTAGCGCGTCTCCACGCCCAACTGCGGGTCGATCAGCACCGTGCCCCAGGAACTGATGAGCTGGAAGTTGTAATCGGTGAACACGTTGCGCGTCCATGTGGCCAGGTCCAGCCCGCGCAGCGTGACGTCGATGCCGATCTTGCGCAGCGCCTGGCGCACGAATTCGCCCGTGCGGCGGTAGTCGTCGCCGAAAGGGATGTAGTCGTGGTTCAGCGCAAAGCGCCAGCCGTCGGCGCGGCGGGGATAGCCGGCCTCGTCCAGCAGTTTCTCGGCCAGCGCCGGATCGTACGGGTATTGCTGCACGTCGGGGTTGTGATAGGGCTTCACCAGCGACGGCACCGGACTCACGAAGGGTTCCGCGTAGCCGTTCCACACGGTCTTGACCAGCACCTGCTTGTTGACCGCATGGGCGATGGCCTGGCGCACCTTGAGGTTGGACAGGATGGGGTCGCGAAGATTGGCCTCCAGCCATAGCCAGGCCGCGAAGCCGTTGTAGCCCGAGGTGTCCACCGCCAGCTTGGGCAGCCTGGACAGGCGCGTGGCGTCGGTGAACGCCACGGGATTGCGCTCGCCATAGGCCACGCCGCCCGTCTCCAGCGCCGTGGCGCGGCCGGACACGTCGGGGATGATCTTCCAGACGATGCGGTCCAGGTAGGGGCGTTCGGGCTGCCAGTATTTCTCGTTGCGCTCCAGCACGATGTAGTTGCCCCGGTTCCATTCCTTGAACACGAATGGCCCGGTGCCGATGGGTTTGTTGTTGTAGGGGTTGTTCTGGATGTCGGTGTTTTCGAACAGATGGCGCGGCAGGATGGGCGCGCCCAGCGAGTCGATCGCGTTCAGCGCCACCGGCGTCGGCTGGGACAGGTGCAGTACGACGGTGTGCTCGTCGGGAGTCTCGACTTTCTCCAGGTACTGGAACACCCGGCGCGCGCTGGGCGCGTGCTTCAGCCACACTTCTTCGGCGGACCATTTGACGTCGGCCGCGGTGAAGGGCTTGCCGTCGTGCCACAGCACGCCCTGGCGCAGTTTGAACGTGATGGTCTTGCCGTCTTCCGATACGGTCCAGCTTTCCGCCAGCACCGGGCGCGGCTTCAGGTCGGGGCCGTACTCCACCAGACCGTCGAAGATCTTGCTGACCACCGCGCCCGTGGGCGTGGACGAGTTCAGGTAGAAGGCGAGCGTGGGCGGCTCGGGATGGACCACCGCATTGAGCACGCCGCCGCGCACCGCGCCGTCCAGCGTGTTGGGCAGGCTGCTGGTGTCGGCGCGCGCCGGCGCGAGGATCACGTTGGGGAAGAGCGCGCCGGCGCCCATCAGCGCGCCGGCCGCCATGAGCCAGCGGCGCAAGGGGTTGGCGGGCGAGCCGGGCTCGTCCGAATCGGGAGGAAGAGGCTGCGTCATGTAAGCGTCCTTCTTTCGGAAGTCGGGGTATGGGGTTGGGGTCGGTCAGGCCGCCAGGCTGGCCAGGGCGGGCAGGTCGGCGGGGTCGCGGCGCACCAGCGTGGCCAGCAACTCGCGGCGCCAGGCGTCGTACAGCGCGACGTGGTTGCGCGTGTCCAGCCCGGTGGCGTTGCGGTTAAGGTCCCACGAGTCGCGCAGATAGGGGGCGAGGATGCGCTGGGCGTCCTCGTCGGCCTGGATCAGGCTGTCGATCCAGTCTTCGCGTTCGGCCGGTTCGGCGCGCTCCAGCTTGCCGAGCCACCACTGCGTGATGCGTATGCGATGCGCCTCTTCATCGGGCAGGATGCGGTTCTCGCCGAATTCCTTGTGGCCGAAGTCCAGGACCTGGGCGGTGCGCCGGTTCACGAACAGGCGCGCCAGGATGTAGTGTTCGTAGTGGAACTGCCAGGCCAGGAAGTTCTGCCAACTGCGCAATGCGAAGCCGCCTATCAGGTCCCACGCTTCCTGCACGCCTTGTTCGACCTGCGGCAAGGGGTCGGCGCCCAGCAGCGCCGCGGCGCGGGCGAGCGAGAATTCCGCATGCGCGGCATCGTCGCCGAGCTGGCGCGCCAGGGCGAACTGGAATGCGGTGTCGTCCTCGAAGAGGCCGGCGATGGCGTGCGCCGCGACCTGGGCGATGAACAGATCGTGCACGGTGTTCCAGACGGCATAACGGCCGGCGGCGCGGCGTTCGCCGGCATCCGCCACGTCGCGCGGCGCTTCCTGCCGCGCGGCCGGGATGTGCGGGGCGACGGCGATCCGGATGTCGTCGAACAGCCGGGTCTCCAACGCGCCGTCGTAGTTCAGGGAAAGCGGCAGATTCAGTTCTGGCATGGCGGAGGCGATTGTCTGGCGAAGCCTGCGGACATCTGGCCGTGGGCCCGCCATGTGCGGAAAGCCACGACTCTAAGCAAGCGGGCGGGCGCCGCACAAACATTCTTTGGTGATTTCGATATGCGCGGCGCCGTCTGCAAACCGAAGCGCGTGCAGGACGGCGGCGCATATACCGATACCAAATATCCCCATGCGAAATCGGTTCTTCCACGGGCCGCCGCGGCGCCGTAGGCTGCATGCTTTCCCCCAACTGCAGGGCGATACATGCCGCAAGCATCAAGCACCTATCCCGCCCCGGAACTCGACGAGGCGCCGCGGGTCGTCCCCGCCGCCAGGATAGAAAGCGACGTCCAGGCCATCGAGACCGCGCACGCGCTGGCCGTCGATTTTGCCCGAGGCGCGGCCGCGCGCGACCAGGACCGCAGCCTGCCGTGGCGCGAGATCGAACGCTATTCGGCCAGCGGGCTGGGCGGCATCACCGTGCCCCGCGAGTTCGGCGGAGCGCAGGTTTCGCATGCGACGCTGGCCGAAGTGTTCTGCATCATCAGCGAGGCGGATCCCTCGCTGGGCCAGATCCCGCAGAATCATTTCGGCGCGCTCAACCTGCTGCGCCTGACCGGCACGCCGGCGCAGCAGCGGCGTTATTACGAGGGTGTGCTGGCGGGCCGTCGCCTGGGCAATGCCGGGCCGGAGCGGCACACGCGCCACGCCCGCGACGTCGAGGCGCGCCTGGCGCCGGACGGCGACGGCTTCCGCCTGAGCGGGCGCAAGTTCTACTCCACCGGCGCGCTGTTCGCGCACTGGATCCCGACCAAGGCGCTGGACGCCGACGGCCGCCTGGTCACCGTGGTGCTGGAGCGCGGCGCGCCGGGCCTCACGGTGGTGGACGACTGGTCCAGTTTCGGGCAGCGCACCACCGCCAGCGGCACCGTGCTGCTGGACAACGTGCGAGTCGAGGCGGACAGCATCCTGCCCGCCTGGAAGACGCAGGAAAGCCCGACCCTGCAAGGCGCGTTCGCGCAGTTGATGCAGGCGGCCATCGATGCGGGCATCGCGCAGGGCGCGCTGCGCGACGCGGTGACATTCCTGCGGGAGCGCTCGCGGCCCTGGGCGGAAGCGCGGGTCGAGCGTGCCACGGACGATCCGTATGTGATCGCCGATGTCGGCCGGCTGCACATCGAGCTGCACGCCGCCCGGGCGGTGCTGGACGCGGCGGCAAGGCATCTGGACGATGCCGGGCAGGGACCGCTGGACGCCGACGGCGCGGCCGCCGCCTCCATCGCGGTGGCACGGGCCAAGGCGCTGACGACCGAGATCGCGCTGGCCGCCGGCGAAAAGCTCTTCGAGCTGTCCGGGGCGCGCTCGTCGCTGTCCGAGTTCAACCTGGACCGCCATTGGCGGAATGCGCGCACGCACACGCTGCACGATCCCGTGCGCTGGAAATACCACGCCGTCGGGAATTACCTGCTGAACGGCCGGCGTCCCAACCGCCATTCCTGGATCTGAATCCATGCCTTACGAAAACGTATCGTCGCTGGCGCCTCGCCGCGCCGCCATCATCGAAACCGATGAGCAGGCGCTGGCGACCGCGCGCGAGCTGGCCGCGGACTTCGCCCGCGAAGCGTCGCTGCGCGATCGCGAACGGCGCCTGCCGCTGCCGGAACTGGAGCGCTACTCGCAATCCGGCCTCTGGGGCATCACGGTGCCGCGCGAACATGGCGGCGCGGGGGTGTCCCGCGTGACCCTGGCCGAAGTGACGGCGATCATCTCGCGCGCCGACGGGTCGCTGGGCCAGATTCCCCAGAACCACTACTACGCGCTGGAGGTCCTGCGGGTCAACGGCAATGAGGACCAGCAGCGGCGCTTTTACGCCCGCGCGCTGGCGGGCGAACGCTTCGGCAATGCGCTGGCCGAGATCGGCACCCGGACCGCGGCGGAGCGCCGCACGCGGCTGACGCCGGACCCCGCGGGCGGATGGCGCATCGACGGCAGCAAGTTCTATTGCACCGGCGCGCTCTACGCCCAATGGATCCCTACCGCGACGGTGGCGGAAGACGGCATCCAGCGCCTGGCCTTCGTGAAGCGCGACAGCCCGGGAGTGGAAATCATCGACGACTGGTCGGGCTTCGGCCAGCGGGTGACGGGCAGCGGCACGGTGCTGTTCAAGAACGTCGCCGTGCCCGGCGAAAACGTGATGGTGCTGGCGGACCCGGCAGCCCCCGCCAATACCATCAAGCCGCTGGCGCAGATCATCCATGCCGCGATCGACCTGGGCATAGGGCAGGCCGCGCTGGCGGATGCCATGGACTTCGTGCGCGAGCGCTCGCGTCCCTGGGTGGATGCCGGCGTCGAGAACGCATCCGACGATCCTCTGACGGTCAGCGAGTTCGGGCGCCTGTCCATCCGCCTGGAGGCCGCGCACGCCCTGGTCGCGCGCGCCGGCCGGATCCTGGACGCCGCCACGGCCGACGCCTCGGCCGACGCCTCGCCCGACAAGGTGGCGGCGGCCGCCATCGCGGTGGCGGAGGCCCGCGTGCTGACGACCGAGGCCTCGCTCGCCGCGGGCAGCAAGCTGTTCGAGCTCGCGGGAACGCAATCGACGCTGGACCGGCTGAACCTGGACCGGCACTGGCGCAACGCCCGCACGCACACGCTGCACGATCCGGTGCGCTGGAAGCTGCATGCCGTGGGCAACTATTACCTGAACGATGCGGCGCCCGCGCGCGCCGGCACGACCTGAAATCCGTTGGAGCGGCGATGGCGAAGAAGCAAATCCTGCTGAACGCGTTCAATATGAACTGCGTCGGCCATATCAATCACGGTTTGTGGACGCATCCGCGCGACACGTCCGTCCAGTACAAGACGCTGGATTACTGGACGGATCTGGCGCGCCTGCTGGAACGCGGCCTGTTCGACGGCCTGTTTCTGGCGGACATCGTGGGCGTGTACGACGTCTACCAGGATTCCGCCGACCTGACCTTGCGCGAGTCCATCCAGTTGCCGGTGAACGATCCGTTGCTGACGGTCTCGGCGATGGCCGCGGCCACGCGCCACCTGGGGTTCGGGGTGACGGTGAACCTGACCTACGAAGCCCCTTATCTGCTGGCGCGCCGATTCTCCACCCTGGACCACCTGACCGACGGCCGCATCGGCTGGAACATCGTTACCGGCTACCTGGAAAGCGCGGCCCGCGCCATGGGCCTGTCCGGGCAGATCGCGCACGACGAACGGTACGACCGCGCCGACGAGTTCCTGGAAGTGGCCTACAAACTGTGGGAAGGAAGTTGGGACGACGACGCGGTGCGGGCCGACAGGCGCGCCCGCGTCTATGCGGATCCCGAGGCGGTCCGGAGGGTGGACCACGCCGGCAAGTACTACCGGGTGCAGGGCTATCACCTGTCCGAGCCCTCGCGCCAGCGCACGCCCGTGCTGTACCAGGCCGGCTCGTCCGGCCGCGGCCAGGCTTTCGCCGCCCGCCACGCCGAATGCGTGTTCGTGTCCAGCCAGACCAAGGAAGGCTTGCGCAAGCTGGTGGCGGACATCCGCGCATCGGTGGCGCGCGAAGGCCGCGATCCGCGCGACATCAAGTTCTTCATGGGCGTGACCGCGGTTGCCGGCCGGACGGAAGCCGAAGCCCGCGAGAAGCACGCCGAGTACCTGCGCTACGCGAACCCCGAGGCCGGCCTGGCCCACTACGCCAGTTCCACCGGCATCGACTTTTCACGCTACGCGCCGGACGAGCCGATACGCTATGTGAAGAACAACGCCATCGAATCGGCGGTGAAGAACCTGACCGTGGCCAGGACGGACCGCACCGTGGGGGATCTGCTGGCGGACATGGCGCTGGGCGGCCGCTATCCGGCGCTGGTCGGCAGCGCCGCGCAGATCGCGGACGAACTCGAATCCTGGGTGGCCGAGACGGACATCGACGGCTTCAACCTCGCCAGAACGGTGACGCCCGAGTGCTATGCGGATTTCATCGACCTGGTCATTCCGGAACTGCAGTCTCGCGGCGCCTACAAGACGGCGTACGCGGAAGGGCCGTTGCGGGAAAAGCTGTTCGGGCCGGGCCGGGCAAGGCTGCCGCAAGCGCATGCGGGGGCCGGCGCGCGCGGCGTCCCCGCGTAGCGCGCCGGCCCGTTCGCCGCGAATAAGGTCATGCCGACTAAGTATTTTTGCGGGCCGGGATGCGATGACAGAATCCACTCGTCCCTTCAATAGAACCCGGAAACGATTCCATGTCCCCGTTACGCCGTTTGTTTTCCACCCTCGCGCTGGCGCTTGCATTCGCCGCCGGTGCGCAGGCGCAGGAGAAGTCCTCCATCACGGTGGGCATCTCCGTCGGCACCGCCGAAAAGATTTTCGAAGTCGTGCAGAAAGTGGCCGCGCGCGACGGCCTGCAGATCAAGCTGGTCAGGTTCAACGACTACCAGCTTCCCAACGCCGCGCTCAACGCCGGAGACCTGGACGCCAACGCCTTTCAGCACAAACCCTTCCTGGACAACCAGATCAAGGCGCGGGGTTTCGACATCGTGCCGGTGGGCCTGACCGTGACCGCTCCGCTGGGCTTCTATTCGCGCAAGATCAAGTCCCTGGACGAGCTGCCCGAGGGCGCGTCGGTGGGCATCCAGAACGATCCCTCCAACGGCAACCGCGCCCTGCGCCTGCTGGCCGCGTACAAGCTCATCACGCTCAAGCCCGAGGCCGAACAGAAGAACAACGCGACGCCGCTGGACGTCGTTTCCAATCCGCGCAGACTCAAGCTCGTGCCGCTGGACGCGGCGCAGTTGCCGCGTTCGCTGGACGACCTGACGGCCGCGTCCATCAACAACGACTATGCGGAGCAGGCGGGCCTGGTGCCGGCGCGCGATGCGATCGGGCGCGAGGCCGCGGACGGCCCTTACGCCAACCTCATCGCCGTGCGCAGCAAGGATCGCGACCAGCCCTGGGTGAAGAAACTGGTGTCGGCCTATCAATCGCCCGAGGTGCGGGCCTATATCGAGACGGAATTCAAGGGTTCCCTCGTTCCCGCTTTCTAACCGGGCGCCGGCGACGACTCATGAGCATTCTTACCCTTGCGGGCAGCCCCGCGCCGCGTTCCCGTTCTTCCGCCCTGCTGCGCCACGCGGCGCAGATCCTGCGCGCCCGCGGGCTCGGCATCAGCGAGCTGGGCCTGCGCGATATTCCCGCCGAAGAACTGATAGCCGGCCACTACACCGGCGCCGCGGCGGGCGCGCTGCGGGCCAGGGTGGCGGCCGCCGACGCGGTGTTGATCTCGACGCCCGTCTACAAGGCCTCGTTCTCGGGCGGCCTGAAGGCGGTGCTGGACCTGCTGGACGAAAAGGCGCTGGCCGGCAAAGTGGTGCTGCCCATCGCCACCGGCGGCAGCCCCGCGCACCTGCTGGCGCTGGAGTACGGCTTGAAGCCCGTGCTGTCCGCGCTGGGCGCGCGCCATATCCTGGCCGGCGTCTATGCCACCGACAAGCAGGTGCGCGTGGACGAGGCCGGCCTGGCGGAGATCGACGACGACGTGCGCCGCCGGCTGGAGGACTCGGTGGACCGCCTGTCCGAACAGGTGGCGCCGCGCGGCGCCATCGTCAACGAAGCCTACGACCTGGGCCGGCTCGCGCTCGCGGGCGGCTTCAGCGTCTGACCACGGAGTTTCCCGATGGATGTTTTCTGGTTCATTCCCACCCACGGCGATTCGCGCTACCTGGGCACCAGCCGCGGCGCGCGCGCGGCGGGCTACGACTATTTCCGCCAGATCGCCGTGGCTGCCGATACCCTGGGCTACGACGGCGTGCTGCTGCCGACGGGCCGGTCCTGCGAGGATGCCTGGGTGGTGGCGTCGAGCCTGATCGGCGCGACGCGCCGGCTGAAGTTCCTGGTGGCCATCCGGCCGGGCGTCAGTTCGCCGCAGTCCTCCGCCCGCATGGCCGCCACTTTCGACCGCCTGTCGGAAGGCCGCCTGCTGGTCAACGTGGTGACGGGCGGCGACCCGGGAGAACTGGAAGGCGACGGCGTCTTCGTCAGCCATGACGAGCGCTATGCCATCACGGCGGACTACCTGAAGATCTGGCGCGGCATCCTGGAAAACAGCCATCGGGCCGAAGGCTACAGCTTCGAAGGCGGCCAACTGGTGTCCAAGGGCGGGAAGGTGATCTACCCGCCGGTGCAGCAGCCTTATCCGCCGCTGTACTTCGGCGGTTCCTCGGAGGCGGCCCATGAGCTGGCCGCGGAGCAACTGGACGTGTACCTGACCTGGGGCGAGCCGCCCGAGGCCGTCGCCCGCAAGATCGCCGATGTGCGGGCGCGCGCGGCGCGCCATGGCCGCAGCGTGCGTTTCGGCATCCGCCTGCACGTCATCGTGCGCGAAACCGAACAGGCCGCCTGGGCGGCCGCGGACGAACTCATCAGCCATCTCAGCGAAGAGGCCGTGAGCGCCGCGCAGGCGGCATTCGCCAGGATGGATTCCGAGGGCCAGCGGCGCATGGCGGCGCTGCATGGCGGCAAGCTCGGCGACGGCAAGGGCGGCCGCTCCCATCTGGAGATCTCGCCGAACCTGTGGGCGGGCGTGGGGCTGGTGCGGGGAGGCGCGGGCACGGCGCTGGTGGGCGATCCGAAGACGGTCGCCGATCGCATCCAGGAGTACGCCGGCCTGGGCATCGACACCTTCATTTTTTCGGGTTATCCGCATCTGGAAGAGTCGTACCGCTTTGCCGAACTGGTGTTCCCCTTGCTGCCCGGCAAGAGCGGGCGCAAGCCGGGCGGCACGGTGCTGACCGGTCCCTTCGGCGAGGTGATGGCGACCGAACTGGTGCCCAAGGAGTCGGCAAGCTGATGGACGGTTCCGGCAATCCTGGCCGCCCGCGGGAGCGCTTCACGCCCTGGCTGGCGCCCTTGCTTCTTTTGGCCGCGTGGCAATTCGCCGCGCAGGCGGGGTGGCTGTCGCCGCGCGTCCTGCCGGCGCCTTCCGCGGTGGCGTCGGCAGCCGGCTCGCTGGCGGCATCGGGCGAGCTGTGGCCGCCGGTGCGCGCCAGTTTGCAGCGGGCGCTGGCGGGCCTGCTCCTGGGCGGCTCGGCGGGCCTGTTGCTGGGCATCTTGAACGGCGCCTCGCGCCCGGCGGGCGCCTGGCTTGACGGCATCCTGCAGACCGCCCGCGCGGTCCCGATCCTGGCGCTCGCCCCGCTGATCCTGTGGTGGTTGGGAACGAACGAAGCCGCCGGGCTGGCGCTATTGTCGCTGAGCGCGTTTTTCCCCATTTATTTTCACGCGGTCCGGGGCATCCGTGCGGTGGAGCCCGCGCTGCTCGAAATGAGCCGGTCCTGCGGACTGGCCGGATGGCGCCTGTATCGCGACGTGCTCCTGCCCGGGGCGCTGCCGTCCATCCTGCGGGGATCGAGGCAGGCGCTGGGGCTGGTGTGGCTGGTGCTCGTCGCGCTCGAAGTCTTCTCGGCGCCGTCCGGCATCGGCCGCCTGATGGCGCAGGCCCGCGAACTGGCGCGCGCCGACGTGCTGCTGGCGGGCTTTCTGTTGTACGCCGTGCTGGGCAGGGCGGCCGATGCGCTGGCCGCGGCGCTGGAGCGCCGCCTGCTGCCCTGGAATCCGGCCCGTTGGCGGCCCGGATCCTCCCTAGGAATGGATTGATGGCAAAGACCCCACCCACCCAAGAGACGCGCCTGGCGGGCGAGGCCGGCGCCGCGCCCGCGCGCGCCGCCGACGCGCTGGAAACGCTGGCGGCGCAGTTGGCCGCCACCGCCGTGGAACGCGATCGCCTGGGCGGCCATGCCGCCGCCGAGCGCGAGCTGATTCGCGCCAGCGGACTGCTGCGGTTGTCGGTGCCGACCGCCTACGGCGGCGCGGGCGCCGACTGGTCGACGGTGCTGGCGGCGGTGCGCCGGCTGGCCGAAGTCGACAGCGCCCTGGCGCATGTGTTCGGCTTCCATCACCTGCAGGTCGCGGGCGTGCTGCTGTACGGCACGCCCGAGCAGCATGCCTACTTTCTCGGGCCCACCGTCGAACGCGGGCTGTTCTGGGGCAATGCGCTCAATCCGCTGGACCGCCGGGTAGTCGCGCGGGCCGAGCTGGACGGCTACCGGATCGACGGCGTGAAGAGCTTCAGTTCAGGCTCGGTCGGCTCCGATCTGCTGACCTTTTCCGCCTGGCACAAGCCGTCGGAAACGGCGCTCATCGCCGCGCTGCCCACCGGGGCCCAAGGCATTACCGTCAACCCCGACTGGGACGCGTTCGGCCAGCGCCAGACGGACAGCGGCACGGTGCGGTTCGACCACGTGCGCCTGGAATCCGTGCACGTGCTGCAGGCGCCGGGCGTCGAGCCCACCGCGCGCGCCACGCTGCGCTCCCAGGTGGCGCAGCTCATCATGACCAACCTTTACCTGGGCATCGCCCGCGGCGCGCTGCAGGAGGCGCGCCGCTATGTGCGCGAGGACGCCCGGCCCTGGTTCGCGGCCGGCGTGCAGCGCCATGCCGACGACCCTTACGTGCAGGAGCGCTTCGGCGAATTCTGGCTGCGCGTGCAGGCGGCCCAGGCGCTGGCCGACCTGGCGGGACTGAAGCTGGACGCGGCGCTGGCCCGCGGCCCGTCCGTCACGGCCGGCGAGCGCGGTGAGGTGGCCGTCGCCGGCGCGCAGGCGAAGGTGCTGGCGCACCGCGCCGCGCTGGAGGTGGGATCGGAACTCTTCGACGTGACCGGCGCCAGTTCCACTGCCTCGCGCCACGGCTATGACCGCTACTGGCGCAACGCCCGGGTGCACACGCTGCACGATCCCGTGGCCTACAAGATCCGGGACCTGGGCCGCTATGCGCTCCTGGACCAGATCCCCGAACCCACCGCCTATTCCTGACGGGCCGCCCGATGACCGAAGTTTCCAATCTTTCCGACGTCTCCGTCGTGCCGCAGCCCGTCATCCGGCTCGACGGCGTGAGCAAGTCGTTCGGCACGCGGGCCGGCCGCTACGATGCCGTGCGCAACGTATCCCTGTCGATCCGGGCGGGCGACACGTTCGGCATCATCGGCAAGAGCGGCGCCGGCAAATCCACGCTGCTGCGCCTAGTCAACCTGCTCGAACGCCCGGACGAGGGCGCCGTGCACGTGGGCGGCACCGAGCTGACCGCGCTGTCCAAGCGCGACCTGCGCGCCGCGCGCCAGAACATCGGCATGATCTTCCAGCAGTTCAACCTGTTGCAGAACGAGACCGTCTTCGAGAACGTGGCGTTTCCGTTGCGGGTGCACGGCGGACGCGGCGGCGGGCAGATCGCGGCGCGCGTGCGCGAGTGCCTGGAGATCGTGGGGCTGACGGACAAGACCGCCAGCTATCCCGCCCAGTTGTCCGGCGGCCAGAAACAGCGCGTGGCGATCGCGCGGGCGTTGGCCAGCGAGCCGGCGGTGCTGCTGTGCGACGAGCCCACCTCGGCGCTGGATCCCGAAACCACGCGCTCGGTCCTGAGCGTGCTGCGCGACATCAACACGCGGCTGGGCGTCACCGTCGTGATCGTGACGCACGAGCTGGCCGTGGTGCGCGCGCTGTGCCGCCACGTGGCGGTCATGGAGAACGGACGGGTGCTGGAACAAGCCGAAATCTCGGGCGCCAACGTGCACCTGTCGTCGGCGCTGGGCCGCGAGCTGATCCGCGAGGCCACCCATCCCTACGAAGAGGTCGCGTGATGTTGGAAACCTTTGTGCAGTTGCTGCTCGAACTGGGCGTGGCGGTCGGGCAGACCTTCCTGATGCTGGCGATCGCGCTGGCGGCGTCCATCCTGCTGGGCGGCCCGCTGGGCGTGCTGGTGTTCCTGACCGGGCCGGGCCAGTCGCTGGACCGCCCCGTCCTGCATCGGCTCCTGAGCTGGACGGTGAATACCGTGCGTTCCTTCCCGTTCATCATCCTGCTGGTGGCGCTGGTGCCGTTCACGCGGGTCATCGCGGGCACCTCCATCGGGCCGGTGGCGGCCGCGGTGCCGCTCTCGTTCGCGGCCATTCCCTACTTCGCGCGGCTGGTCGAACAATGCCTGCGCGAAGTGCCGCGCGGCGTGATCGAAGCCGCCCATGCCGCGGGCGCGTCGGAATTGCAGATCGTGCGCCGCGTGCTGCTGGTGGAGGCGCGTTCGGGCCTGGTCCTGGCGCTGACCGTGCTGGCCGTCAGCTTCCTGTCGTACTCGGCGGTGGCCGGCGTGGTGGGCGGCGGCGGCATCGGCGACCTGGCCATCCGCTATGGCTATTACCGCTTCCAGACCGACGTGATGGTGCTGACCGTGGCGCTGCTCGTCATCCTGGTGCAGATCCTCCAGTTCGCCGGCAATACCGTCGCGCGACGCATCGACAAACGCTGAACCCAAAGGACCGTCATGTCTTTCAACCGCAATATCCTGGGCGCGGCGCTGGCCGTGCTGGCGCTGTCGGGCACGGCCCACGCCGCCGACCCCGCCAAGAGGGAAATCGTCTTCGGCGCCACGGCCGGCCCCTACAGCGACCAGATCAAGCTCGGCATCAAGCCCATCCTGGAAAAGCAGGGCTATACCGTCAGGATCGTCGAGTTCAACGACTATGTGCAGCCCAACTTCGCGCTGGCGCAGGGCGCACTGGACGCCAACGCTTTCCAGCACATCGTCTATCTCCGGAACTTCGCCGCCAAGAACAAGCTCGAGCTCTCGGAACTGGTGAAAGTGCCCACGGCCCCCATCGCCATCTACAGCAGGAAGCACCAGAGCGTCGAGGCCGCGCCGGAAGGCGTGAGCGTGGCCGTTCCCAACGATCCGACCAATCAGGCGCGCGCGCTGGTCGTGCTGCAGGAGCTGGGCTGGGTGAAGCTGCGCGACGGCTACGACCCCTTGCAGGTGTCGGAGAAGGACGTGGCGGTGAACGTGAAGAAGATCAAGCTGATTCCGCTGGAAGCGGCGCAATTGCCCCGCTCGCTCGAGGACACGGACTACTCGTTCGTGAACGGCAACTTCGCCTTGGCCTCGGGCCTGAAGCTGACCGAGGCGCTGGCGCTGGAGAAGACCACGCCCACCTACCAGAATCTGGTGGCCGTGCGGACGGCGGATCGCGACAAGCCCTTTGCGAAGGACATCGCCGCGGCGTACGCGTCCCGCGAATTCCTGGACGTGACCGAGAAGTCCTTCGCGGGCTTCGTCAAGACGGACTATCAGCAGAAGCTGGAGGCGGCCCGCTAGGGCTGCCTGCGGGAATGGGCGCGGAGGCCGCGGGCATGTTCATCAACCCCAACGAGTTCGAGCTGCTGCAGCATCTGGACGTTCCGGGGCGGACCGGTCCGGACGCGGAGGCCGCCGGGGATCCCGAGGCCAGGCCCGCCTTGCGCGTGACCTTGCGCAAGCTGGCCAAGCGCTATGGCGACCGTGTCGCTCTGCGGGAACTGGACCTGGACATCGCGGCGGGCGAGTTCGTGGCGGTGGTGGGGCGCGGCGGCAGCGGCAAGCGCACTCTGCTGCGCTTGCTGGCCGGCCTGGAATCCGCCACCGGGGAGCAGGGCGGCGCGCCGGCGCGGTCGCCGGTGCTGTTCGACAACTTTCCCCAGTGGGCGTCCGACAGCCGCGTGCATCTGCTGCTGCCGGACGCGCGCCTGCTGCCATGGAAGCGCGTGCTGCACAACGTGGCCTTGGGCCTGTCCGGAACGGCGCGCGCCGCCCAGGCGCTGCGGCAGGTCGGACTGGCCGAGCGCGGCGGCGACTGGCCCGCGCAATTGTCCGAGGCGCAGCGGCAGCGCGCCGCGCTCGCGCGGGCGCTGGCGCACCGCCCGGGCCTGTTGCTGCTGGACGAGCCGCTGTCCGGCCTGGACGCGCTGACGCGCGCCGAAATGCAGCGGGTCGTCGAGGATATCTGGCGGCAGGAAGGCTTTACGGCGATATTGGCCACCCATGACGCGGCGGAGGCCGTGGCCCTGGCCGACCGCGTTCTCGTGCTGGACCAGGGCGGGGTGGCGTTCGACGAACGCGTGGCGCTGGAGCGGCCCCGGGCGCGCGGTTCGGCGGCGTTCGCCGCGCTGGAGGCGCGCGTGCTGCGGGCGGCGCTGGGACAGGGATTCGGGCCGGACGCGGACAGGCCCTTGGCGCCGGTCATCCAGATCCGGCATTTGAGGCTTGCGGTCTGACGCCGCGCAGGCCGCGATTCACAGGTAGGCGCCGAGGCGGCGCCGCTTTTTTCAGGAGCAGGACATGAGCATTCAATCCATCAACGCCCGCAACCAGTTTCGCGGCAAGATCAAGGAGATTATCCTCGGACCGGTGGTCTCCGAGGTGGACGTGGACACGCCGGCGGGCATCGTCACCTCCGTGATCACCACGCGTTCCGTGAAAGAGCTGGACCTGCAGGTGGGCACCGAGGTGCTGGCTTTCGTCAAGGCCACGGAGGTTTCCGTCGCGAAGCTGTAACGTTGGAAACCGCCCGATGGCGGCGCTTCCCCTGCGCCGCCGTTGGGCATATATTGTCAGCGCGATATCCGGCAGTTCCCTCCTGGCTTGTGGCGTCATGCTTTGCGATTCACGGAGAACGGAAAATGCGTCGACTGCAACGGTGGTTCATCGGCTGGTTATGCCTGGGGCTGGCAGCCTGCCTTCCCGCCGTGGCGCAGGCCAAGCTGGACAACGCGCAACTGGATCAGCTCATGGCGCCCGTGGCGCTGTATCCGGATTCGCTGCTATCGCAGATACTCATGGGGGCGACCTATCCGGACGACGTGGCGGCGGCCGCCAAGTGGTCGGCCGCGCATTCCACCGAGTCCGGCGACCAGGCCGTCAAGGCGGTCGAGGGCGAGGCCTGGGATCCCAGCGTCAAGTCCCTGGTGGCGTTTCCGTCTGTCATGGACATGATGGGCCGCCAGCCGGACTGGGTGAAGTCCGTGGGCGACGCCTTCCTGGCGCAGCCAGACGCGGTCATGGATTCGGTCCAGCGGCTGCGCGTCCAGGCCCAGAAGGCGGGCAACCTCAAGAGCACGCCGCAGCAGAAGGTCTCTTCCAGCACCGCCAACGACAAGACGGTCGTCGTGATCGAGCCGGCCGATCCGCAGGTGGTCTACGTGCCCAGCTACAACCCCGCCGTGGTGTACGGCGCCTGGGCCTATCCCGCCTATCCTCCCTATTACTATCCGCCGCCGCCGGGTTCGGTGTTCGCCACTTCGCTGGTGGCCGGGGTCGGCTTCGGCCTGGGCGTCGCCGCCGTCAATTCCATGTGGGGCGGATTCGACTGGGGGCACAACGACGTCGATATCGACATCAACCGGTACAACAACATCAACGTCAACCAGCGCATCGATCGGACCAACGTCAATAACAACAGGGCCGCCTGGCAGCACAATCCTTCCCGTCGCGGCAATGCGCCGTACGCCGACCAGGCCAGCCGCCAGCGCTTCGACAACCAGCGCCAGGCCGGCTTGCAAAACCGGTCGCAGCCGCTGCAGGGCCAGGCCGGCCGGGCGCCCGGCGCGGCAGGGCCCAGCTCGCGCGACGCCGCCCGCGAGCGCGCGGCGCAGTCGTTTGAAGGGCGCACCGGGCAAGCCATTCCCGGGCACGGCCAGCCGGGCGCCGGACGGGGCCAGGGCGCGGCGGGCAGGGGAGAGGCCGCGGCAGGCCGCGGGCAGGGCCAGGGCGCGCGCGAGCGGCCCCAGGGCGGCGCGCAGGCGCAGCACGGCCGCGCCTCGGGCATGTCGGAGCCGGACCGGCAGGCTGCCGCGCAGCGCCAGCGCGCGGACGAATCCGCCGCGCGCAACCGGGCGCGCGCATCCAATAGCGCCAATGCGCTGAGCGACGCGGGCAACGGCGAACGCATGCGGCAGCAGAGCCATCGCGGAGAGATGAGCCGCGGCGGCGGGGGCGGCGTCCCGCGTGGCGGCGGACACATGGGCGGCGGACGCGGCGGTGGCGGCGGACATTTCGGCGGGCGGAGATAAATCATGGACAACCGAGCTTTCATGACCTTTGCCCGTCTGCGCGCGCTGGGCGCCGCAATCGCGCTGGCGCTGGGATCGGCGCTGCCCGCCGCGGCGCAAAGCCTGTATCCGAGCCCGCAGGCCGCCGCGGACGCTTTCGTCGACGCCCTGGCTACCGGCGACCTGGACGGGCTGGTGAAAGTGCTGGGGCCGAACTACCAGCGCATCGTGCCGGGCGGCGTGGCGCAGGACGACATCTACCGCTTCCTGGCGGCCTGGTCGCGCAAGCACGAGATCGTCGCCGAGGGCGGCCGGTCCTGGCTGGGGGTGGGCGATTCGGGCTGGACGCTGCCGGTGCCCATCTTGCGCGCCGGGCACGGATGGCGCTTCGATCCGGCGGCCGGCACGGCGGAAATCCGCCACCGCGCCATCGGCCGCAACGAACTGACCGCCATCGAAACCCTGCAGCAGTTGCAGGCGGCCCAGGCCCATTACAAGGACGGCGTGGGCCAGGGGCGCTATGCCAGCCGCCTGGTCAGCCGGCCGGGAGCGCGCGACGGCCTGTACTGGCCGGAAGTGCCCGGTTCCCCGCCGCAGGCGTTCGGGCCGGACGCCCTGGCCATGGGGCCGGAGGTGCCCGTGGACGATGCCTATTACGGATACCGCTACAAAGTGATTCCCGGCGGGCAGAACGATTCGTACCGCATCGTCGCCTGGCCGGCCCGCTATGGTCAGACCGGCATCGGATCCTTTGCCGTGGGGCCCGAAGGCGGGGTGCTGGAGGCCGACCTGGGACCGTCTTCCGCGGCGCGCGCGGCGGCCTTGCGAGAACGCGATTTCGCCGCCGGGAACTGGGTCGACGCCGACATGCAAGCCGTTGGCGCCAAATGATTTTTCCGGTTTGCCGGGCGCAGCCGGCGCAGGCTTGTTGCTGGGTCGCAACAGGCGTGTGCGTTTGTCGCGAAAGCGAGATTTGACAATCTTTTGTCAGGCCGCTGTGCCTAAAATGGCGAGCGCCGGGACCTGCCCGGTTTCCCTTTGCCGGACCTAGAAATTGAACCCCATGCATTTTGTCCGCTACGCCTTTTTCGGCGTGGGGATGGCGCTCAGCGCAGCGGCGGCATCCGCCCCGATTTTCGTCCTGAACTCCCTGGACGCCAACGTCAGCATCATCGATCCGGCCACCTACAAAGAACTGCGGCGCGTGCCCACCGGCAAGGAGCCGCACCACCTGTATCTCACCCCCGACGAGAAGTCGCTCATGGTGGCCAACGCCACGGGCGACACGATCACGCTGATGGATCCCAGGACGGGCGAAGTGCAGCGCACCCTGACGGGCATCGTCGATCCCTACCAATTGCAGTTCTCGCCGGACATGAAGTGGTTCGTGACCGCGGCGAACCGCCTGGACCATATCGACATCTACGCCTGGAAGCCGCTGGAAAAGGGGTTCGACCTGACGCTGGCCAAGCGCATCCCGGCTGGCAAGACGCCCAGCCACATCATGATCGACAAGCACAGCACGACGGCCTACGTGACCCTGCAGGACAGCGACGAGTTGATCGCCATCGACCTGGTCACGCAGACGCCGAAGTGGACGGTGCCGGTGGGCAAGACGCCTGCCGACGTGTTCCTGACGCCCGACCAGAAAACCCTGCTGGTCGCCTTGACGGGCGATTCCTACGTCGAGGCCTATGACGTCAGCAACGGTCCGGCCAAATTGCTGACCCGCATCAAGACGGCGGCCGGCGCGCACGCCTTCCGCGCGCAGGGCGACCACCGCCATCTCTTCGTGAGCAACCGCACGGCCAACTCCATCAGCCGCATCGACATGCAGACGCTGGCCGTCACCGATACCTTCCCGGTGCCCGGCGGCCCCGACTGCATGGACGTGCTGGCCGACGGCAAGACGCTGCTGGTGACCTCGCGCTGGGCGCGCAAGCTCACGGTGGTGGACCTGGAGCAGAAGAAGGTCGTCAACCAGGTGACGGTAGGCAAGTCCCCCCACGGCGTCTGGACCCTGAACCATGCTCCCACAAGATAGAAAGGGGGAGGGCCCCCACGCTGCGCACGCTACGCGCGCTTGCTGCCCCCCGGGGGGGCGTTTTTTGCCTTGGGGCGGCCCGGCGGCAAAAAAGGGCCCCCACGCTGCGCGCGCTTGCCGCTTTCCGCTCGCCGTAGCGGCGGTGCTGGCCTTGGCCGTGCCGGCGGCCGGCGCCGCCGAACAGGCCGCCTGCGACAAGCCCGTCTACCTGACCTTCGATACCGGCCATATGGGCGTGGCGCCGCTGGTGGCCGAGGTGCTGGCCCGCCATCACGTCAAGGCCACCTTCTTCCTGGCCAACGAACGCACGCTGACCGGCGGCTCCAGCCTGGACGAGGTTTGGGCGCCGTGGTGGAAGGCGCGCGCGGCGGAAGGCCATGCCTTCGGTTCGCACACCTACGACCACGTCTATTGGCAGGCCGACCTGCCGGGCGGCAAGTTCCGCGTCAAGCCCAGCGCCGGTCCGGACGCCGGCAAGCGCGCCGACTGGACCGCGGAGCAGTATTGCGCCGAGATCAAGCGCTCCGCCGCCCGTTTCCGCCAGATGACGGGACAGGACATGCTGCCGCTGTACCGCGCCCCGGGGGGCAAGACTTCGCCGGCCCTGTTGCAGGCCGCCAAGGCCTGCGGCTTCGAGCACGTGGGCTGGGCGCCGGCCGGCTTCCTGGGCGACGAACTGCCCAGCGACAAATACCCCAACGCCCGCCTGCTGGACCAGGCGCTGCGCACCGTCAAGCCCGGCGATATCCTGCTTGCCCATCTGGGCATCTGGTCGCGCCAGGATCCCTGGGCGCCCGCCGTGCTGGAACCGCTGATTGAAGGTTTGCAGCGCAAGGGCTATTGTTTCGCTACCTTGAACGCGCATCCGTCCTATCGCGGCTGGATCGCCACCCATCATTGACCATGGATACGCTTAGCCAACTGTTCGGAGACTGCCAGCAATGGATCTTCGAGACGGCGGTCCAGCCCGCGCTGTTTCATCTGGGCCTGAGCAACTTCATCGAGGACGGCTATGACGCCACGATGTGGCTGCTGGTCGGCCTGCTGCAGATCGCGGTGCTGGTGCTGGTGTTCGGCCCCCTGCAGCGCCTGCGGCCGGTCGAGCCCGTCACCGACCGCCGCCAGATCGGCGTGGACGTGCTGTACACGCTGATCCACCGGCTCGGCGCATTCCGGCTGGCGCTGTTCTTCACCATCGACCCCCTGTGGGACAGCGTGTTCGGCCAGCTCCACGTATGGGGCTTCGCGCCGTTCCACCTGGACCAATACTGGCCCGGCGTGACGGACAAGGCCTGGGTCAGCCTGATCATCTACCTATTGCTGTTCGACGCGGTGGACTACTTCTACCACCGGGCCCAGCACCGCTACGGCTGGCTCTGGGCGCTGCACGCCGTGCACCACAGCCAGCGCCAGATGACGATCTGGAGCGACGACCGCAACCATCTGCTGGACGACATGCTGCGCGACGTGCTGGTGGTGTTCGTGTCGCAACTGGTGGGCGTGCCGCCGGCGCAGTTCGTGATGGTGGTGGCCATCACCCAGTTGGCGCAGAGCTTTTCGCACGCCAACTTGCGCATGCATTTCGGCGCCTTGGGCGAACGTCTGCTGGTCAGCCCGCGTTTCCATCGCCATCACCATTCCATCGCCTACGACGCATCGTCGCCGGGGCCCGCGGGCGGCTACAACTTCGGCGCGCTTTTCCCCATCTGGGACGTGCTGTTCCGCACCGCCCGCTTCGGCGTGGGCTACGGCCCCACCGGCATCCACGACCAGCAGCCGGAAGCGGGCGGACGCGACTACGGCCGCGGTTTCTGGTCCCAGCAGTGGCTGGGGATCAAGCGCCTGGCGGGTCGCGACCGCGAACCGGCGCCCGAGCCGTCCGCGCCGCCTTCCGCCCCGCCGCCGGCAACCGAACGCGCCTGATGCGCTCGCGGCCCGGGAATTGCGCCGGGCCGTCCGGTTTGCTCGATGATGTTCTTCAGGCGCTCGGCTGGGCGTCGTGCGTGGTCTCGCGCTTGATCTCGCCGTGCCGGCGTTCCATTTCCTGGCGCAGCTCGCGGCGCAGCCTGGCCGCTTCCATGCGCTGCTTTTCCTCGAGGTTGCGCGGCGCCAGCGGAGGCACCGCGGTGGGCGCGCCCTGGTCGTCCACCGCCACCATGGTGAAGTAACAGCTATTGGTGTGGCGCACGAGCTTCTTGCGGATGTCTTCGGTGACGACCTTGATCCCGATCTCCATGGACGTGCGGCCCGTGTAGTTCACGGCCGCCAGGAAGGTCACCAGCTCGCCCACGTGGATGGGTTCGCGGAACACCACCTGGTCCACGGACAGGGTTACGACATACTGGCCGGCGTACCGGCTGGCACAGGCGTAGGCCACCTGGTCCAGGTACTTGAGGATGGTTCCGCCGTGCACGTTTCCCGAAAAATTCGCCATGTCCGGCGTCATCAGGATGGTCATCGACAATTGGTGGCTAAAGGCTTCGTCCATGGCGGGCGTTCAATCCGGGATAAAACGCCTATGGTAGCGGCAGGCGCCCGTCATGGCTCCGTCTTTTCGGCGTCTTCCGGGGTTTCTTCCGGCGGCGCGTCCCGCAGCGCGGCCGGCGGCGTCCACAGGCCGTCCAGCAGCGCGGGTTCGGGCGCATAGACGCGCAGCAGCACGCTGACCGGGCCGGCGGGCGGCAGCGGCAGCCAGTTGGCCTGCGCTTCGGGCGGCGGCGCCGCAAGGCTGAGGCGCAGGTCCAGCGAACCGTCGGCGTTGTAGCGCAGGGGATCGCGGCTGCCCAGCGCATGGCGGCCCAGGGGATTGGCCGCGGGCATGCCGCTGCCGTCATAGGCCGCCAGCGACCACAGTTCGCCGGCGGGCGGAAGCTGCCCGCTTTCGAAACGCAGCGTATAGCCGCGCGCGCCGTCCAGCGGCTCGCCCTGGCTGTCGGCGGCCAGGGCGAGCACGGCCAGGTCCTCGGGCAGGCCGGCGCCCGGCTGAGCCTGCGCCGCCAGCGCGCGCCGCAGGTAGGCGTTGCCGTAGACGCCGATGCTGGCGGTTTCCCGCTGCCAGCCGTTCACGTCGCGCACGCTGCCGCCCGCCGCGGCCGCCATGCGTTCGCGCGCGGCCCGCAGGCCGCGGCGCATGCCCTGCTTGGCGGGATGGTCGAGCTTGTCGAAATCGAACGGCCGGCCCGGGATCAGGCCGACACGGCGCAACCGGGCCAGCACGGGCTGGTCCGTGGGGTGCGGCGGATTTCCGCGCAGCAACTCGGCCGCGTAGGTGAAAAAGGCGTCGGTCGGCATGGACTCCACCTGCTCGCGCACAGGCGTCGTCAGGTCCAGGCGGGGATCGGACCGCAGCCGCTGCGCCTGCGCGGGCAGGTGCCATTGCGCCAGCGGCGTGAGGACGAAGCCGTCCTGCAAGGCGTGGACCGCCGGATAGTCCGCGGAGCCGTCGGCCTGTATCAGGTTCCTGGCCCATACATGGGCGGTGGGGGCGTCGATGCGGGCCATGCCCGAGGGCAGGGTGCCGGTCCAGCCGGGCGGCACGATCGCGGTATCGGCCTTGGCCGTGCCGGTGCTGCGCTTGCCCAGCATCGCGAAGGCGTCGCTCCACATGTCCAGCAGCGTCAGGGTGTAGAGCCGTCCCCGGGTGTCCGGCGTGGACAGCACCACGGGGCCGGCCGTCAGGTCCAGCCAGGCGGCGCTGCGCAGCATGTCGGGGTTGGCCCAGGGCGTGGCGGCGCCCGGCGCCGGCAGGGCGCGCGCGTGCAGGAAGGTATTGGCCGGCGCGCCTTGCGCGCCGCGGGACGGATGGGTGGACTGGCGGCGGGTCAGGTCCATCGTCACCAGCGGGTAGAAATAGAGATAGCCCTCCATGGCCGCCTGGCGGGCCGCCTCGGTCGCGGCGGCGGCCGGCGTAGGCGTGGCGGGCGCCGCGCCGGCAGCGGCGGGCGCCAGCGTTGCGGCGAAATACAGGGCCAGGACGGCAAGGCGGCGCATGATGGAAAGGGATCCTCGGAATTGGCGGCCATGGTAGCAGTTCGGAGATCATCCAAAATCTGCGAAAAAACTGGATTTCCCCGCCAAATCCCAGCCATAGGGCTGATACATGGCGGGGCCGGATGGGCATGGCGCGTCCGTTGCGCAAGGCCTATACTCGGACGCATGTCCTTGGAATCCGCAGGGCTTTTCGCTTCGGCGGGCCCGCGGCTTTCTTCATTCACCAGGAGAGGAGTGCTTCATGGTCAACATGAATCGCCGCCAGTTCTTCAAGGTGACCGGTGCGACGCTGGCAGGCTCCAGCCTGGCCTTGCTGGGGGCTGCCCCCGGCACGGCCATGGCCGAAGTCCGCCAGTACAAGCTTGCGCGCATGACTGAAACGCGCAACACCTGTCCCTACTGTTCGGTCGCCTGTGGCCTGCTGATGTACGGCCTGGGCGACGGTTCCAAGAACGCCCGCGCCAGCATCATGCACATCGAGGGCGACCCGGACCACCCCGTCAACCGCGGCACGCTCTGTCCCAAGGGCGCCGCCCTGATCGACTTCATCCATAGCCCCAACCGCCTGAAGTACCCGGAATACCGGGCGCCCGGGTCGGATAAATGGGTGCGGATGTCGTGGGACGACGCCCTGACGCGCATCACCAAGCTCATGAAGGCCGACCGCGACGCGAACTTCGTCGAGAAGTCCGCGGACGGAAAGACCGTCAACCGGTGGCTGACCACCGGCATGCTGGCCGCCTCCGCAAGCAGCAACGAGGTGGGCTACATCACGCACAAGACCGTGCGCAGCATGGGGATGCTGGCGTTCGACAACCAAGCCCGTGTCTGACATGGCCCGACGGTGGCAGGTCTTGCCCCGACGTTTGGCCGTGGAGCGATGACGAACCATTGGGTCGACATCAAGAACGCGGACGTAGTGTTGATCATGGGCGGCAATGCCGCCGAGGCCCACCCTTGCGGTTTCAAATGGGTCACGGAAGCCAAGGCCCATAACAAGGCGAAGCTGATCGTCGTGGATCCGCGCTTCACGCGCTCGGCGTCCGTGGCGGACCTCTACGCGCCCATACGCACCGGCACCGACATCATCTTCCTGGGCGGCGTCATCAAGTACCTGCTGGATCACGACAAGATCCAGCACGAGTACGTGCGCAACTACACCGACTTTTCCTTCATCGTGCGCGAGGACTTCACTTTCGACGCGGGCCTGTACTCGGGCTACAACGCCGAAAAGCGCAGCTACGACAAGGCCAGTTGGGATTACGAGCGCGGCGAGGACGGCTACGTCAGGACCGACCCCACGCTGGAGCATCCGCGCACGGTCTACCAGTTGCTGAAGAAGCACTACTCGCGCTACACCGAGGACATGGTCGAACGCGTCTGCGGCACGCCCAAGGACAAGTTCCTGAAGGTGTGCGAAATGCTTGCCAGCACCGCCACCAAAGACCGCGCGGCCACCGTCCTGTACGCGCTGGGCTGGACGCAGCATTCCATCGGATCGCAGATCATCCGCACGGGCGCGATGGTGCAACTGCTGCTGGGCAATATCGGCGTTGCCGGCGGCGGCATGAACGCGCTGCGCGGGCACTCGAACATCCAGGGCCTGACCGACCTGGGCCTGATGTCGAACCTGCTGCCGGGCTACATGACCCTGCCCAACGAGCCGGAGCAGGACTACGCCAAGTACATCGAGACGCGCACCCAGAAGCCCTTGCGGCCCAACCAGCTCAGTTACTGGCAGAACTACAGCAAGTTCCACGTGAGCCTGATGAAGGCCTGGTGGGGCAATTCCGCCACGGCCGAGAACAACTGGGCGTTCGACTACCTGCCCAAGCTGGACAAGCTCTACGACATGCTGCAGGTCTACGAGCTGATGAACCAGGGCAAGATGAACGGGTACCTGGCGCAGGGCTTCAATCCGCTGGCCGCCGCGCCCAACAAGGCCAAGCTGAACGCGGGGTTCGCCAAGCTGAAGTTCCTGGTCATCATGGATCCGCTGGTCACCGAGACCTCGGAATTCTGGCGCAACGCGGGCGAAGCCAACGATGTGGATCCGTCCCAGATCCAGACCGAAGTCTTCCGCCTGCCCACCACCTGTTTCGCCGAAGAGGACGGCGCGCTGGTGAATTCCGGGCGCTGGCTGCAATGGCACTGGAAGGGCGCCGAGCCGCCGGGCGAGGCCAAGAGCGACATCGAGATCATGGCGCTGATCTTCACGCGCCTGCGCAAGATGTACCAGGAAGAAGGCGGCAAGTACCCCGACCCCATCGTCAACCTGTCGTGGCCCTACGCCAATCCGCAGAATCCCTCCGCGGAAGAGCTGGCCAAGGAATACTCGGGCCGCGCGCTGGTGGACCTGGCCGACCCGAAGGATCCTTCCAAGGTCGTCCGCAAGGCCGGCGAGCAACTGGCCGGCTTCGCGGAATTGCGCGACGACGGCTCCACCATCAGCGGCTGTTGGATCTTCGCCGGCGCCTGGGGCCCCGGCGGCAACCTGATGGCGCGGCGCGACAACAGCGACCCCACCGGCATCGGCCAGACCCTGAACTGGGCCTGGGCCTGGCCGGCCAACCGCCGCATCCTGTACAACCGCGCCTCCTGCGATCCCTCGGGCAAGCCGTTCAACCCGCGCCGCAGCCTGGTCTCGTGGAACGGCAAGGCCTGGGTCGGGGCCGACATTCCCGACTTCAAGGGCGACGAGAACCCCGAAGGCGGCATGGGGCCGTTCATCATGAACCCCGAAGGCGTGGCGCGCTTCTTCGCGCGGGCGGGCATGACGGAAGGGCCGTTCCCCGAGCACTACGAGCCCTTCGAGACGCCGCTGGGCTACAACCCGCTCTATCCGAAGGCCAAGGGCGTCACCAGCAATCCGGCGGCGCGCGTGTTCAAGGACGACCTGGCGGCGATGGGCACGGTGGACAAGTTCCCGTTCGTGGCCACCACCTATCGCCTGACCGAGCACTTCCACTACTGGACCAAGAACGTCCGCATCAACGCCATCCTGCAGCCGGAGCAGTTCGTCGAGATCAGCGAGGTCATGGCCAAGGAAATGGGCATCGCCAACGGCTCGCGCGTGAAGGTGTCGTCCAACCGCGGCTACATCAAGGCGGTGGCGCTGGTCACCAAGCGCCTGCGGCCGCTGACCATCGAGGGCAAGACCGTCTATCACGTCGGCATCCCGATCCACTGGGGCTTCGTCGGCATCGCCAAGCCGGGCTTCCTGACCAACACCCTCACGCCATTCGTGGGCGACGGCAATTCCCAGACACCGGAATTCAAGTCGTTCCTGGTGCAGGTCGAGAAGATCTAGGAGAGCGCACATGGCTATGCAATCCCTCGACATCAAACGGCGCTCGGCCACCACCACGCCGCCGCCCGGCATCCGCGAACCCGTCACCGGGTCCGTGGCCAAGCTGATCGACGTCTCCAAGTGCATCGGCTGCAAGGCCTGCCAGAGCGCCTGCATGGAGTGGAACGACCTGCGCGACGAGATCGGCTCCAACGTGGGCGTCTACGACAACCCGGCGGACCTGACCGAGCACTCCTGGACCGTCATGCGCTTCTCGGAGTACGAGAACCAGCAGGGCGACCTGGAATGGCTGATCCGCAAGGACGGCTGCATGCACTGCGAGGACCCGGGCTGCCTGAAGGCCTGTCCCTCGCCGGGCGCCATCATCCAGTACACCAACGGCATCGTGGATTTCCACGAGGAGAACTGCATCGGTTGCGGCTATTGCATCACCGGCTGTCCGTTCAACGTGCCGCGCATTTCCAAGAAGGACCACAAGGCCTACAAGTGCACCCTGTGTTCCGACCGCGTGGCCGTCGGCCAGGAGCCCGCCTGCGTCAAGGCCTGTCCCACCGGCGCCATCGTCTTCGGCACCAAGGACGACATGAAGCAGCACGCGGCCGAACGGATCGAAGACCTGAAGTCCCGCGGCTTCGACCAGGCGGGCCTGTACGACCCGCAGGGCGTGGGCGGCACCCACGTCATGTACGTGCTGCACCACGCCGACCAGCCGGGCCTGTACCACGGGCTGCCGAAGGAACCGCAGATCAGTCCCATGGTCGCGCTGTGGAAGGGCATCGCCAAGCCGCTGGGCGTGGCCGCCATGGCCCTGACCGCGCTGGCCGGCTTCTTCCACTACGCCCGCGTGGGCCGCAACGAAGTCAGCGAGGAAGACGAACGCAGGGCCGAAGAGGAGGTTCGCCATGAGTGAACAACGCCATCGCCTGATCAAGCGCTACTCTCCCGGCGAGCGCACCAACCACTGGATCATCGCACT
>Ga0222427_100219_pt1 | contig 135765 bp, 122 predicted proteins | sample 2B20Ametagenome_FD_182890 | JGI IMG/M metagenome (GOLD analysis project Ga0222427, IMG submission 182890) | Enriched microbial communities from leaf-cutter ant dump, University of Wisconsin, Madison, United States - 2B20A (version 2) | ecosystem: Environmental > Terrestrial > Nest > Insects... | reverse complement strand
CCCGACCCTCTCCCCGAAAAGAGGCATAAAGCGCCATGCTGCCCCCTCTCCCTGCTCACGGGGAGAGGGCTGGAGGGGCAAAACAGCTGAACCAAGAGCCGCACTTTCATGAAGAACACCGGACATCCGCAAGACTCCTGGTACGTCGCCACGACGGATATTCCCGCCTATCCGGCGCTCGACGGCCATCATCATACCGATGTTTGCATCATTGGCGGCGGCTATACCGGCCTGGGCGCGGCTATCGAACTCAGCCGGCAGGGCCTTCATGTCGCCTTGCTCGAATCGGCTCAAATTGGCTCTGGTGCTTCCGGACGCAATGGCGGGCAAATCCATACCGGCCAGCGTATCGATCCCGAAAAACTGGAAGCCCTGCTGGGCGCGGATCAGGCCCGCCAATTATGGGACATGTCCGAGGACGCCAAGACCAGCCTGCATGGCCTGATCCGCGAATACGGCATCGATTGCGACCTCAAGCATGGCCTGATTCATGCCTGGCACAGGCCGGGTTATGCGGTGGAGGACCGCGCCTATACGGATTTTGTCGGCAAATACGGTTATGACCAAATCACCCTGCTCGACAAGACGGAAGTGGCGGCCGAACTCGGCACAGATGCCTATCATGGCGGATCGTTCGATGCCGGCGGCGGTCATCTGCACCCGCTGAAACTGGCGCTCGGCTTGGCGCGCGTAGCGGCGGCGCAAGGGACGCAGATTTTTGAAAACAGCCATGTCATGCGCTACCGCAAAATCGCCAAGGGCATCCACCTCCATCTCGCAAACGGCGCAACCGTCACCTGTCAGCGCCTACTGATCTGCGGCAACGGCTATATGGAAGGCCTGTCGGAAGAGATCGACAGCCATGTCATGCCGATCAACAACTTCATCCTGACCACCGAACCGCTCAGTGATCCGGCGATCCTGCCGCACGATTACGCGGCGGCGGATTCGCGCTTCGTGGTCAATTACTGGCGCAAGACGCCGGATAACCGCCTGCTGTTCGGCGGCGGCGAAAACTATACACCGTGGTTTCCCAAGGATATCAAGGCCTTTGTCCGCAAAAACATGCTCAAGATCTATCCGCAACTGGCCGATGTCAAAATCTCGCATGCCTGGGGCGGCACACTCGCCATCACCATGAGCCGCGCGCCGTTCGTCCGCAATCTGGCGCCGAATGTCTACACCTCCGCCGGCTATAGCGGACAGGGCGTGGTGCTGGCGCCCTATTTCGGCAAGCTGCTGGCCCGCGCCGTCACCGGCGATGCCCGCGATGTCGATCTTCTGAGCCGCCTGCCCACACCGGCCTTCTTCGGCGGCCGTGCCCTGCGCTGGCCGGCCCTGGTGGCGGGATTGAGTTACTACGCCCTGCGGGACAGGCTCTAATATAGCCGATCCCTATGCCGTACATGCGTCATGAAGCTTCAGGAACACATCCACTTCCAGACTCAAGGGTCGGATACAGTGAATATCCAGAAACAGCAGATGTTAATCTATTTTACTTACGGACGCCTGATCTGTCTGCTCAGGCAAACGGTTATCATATGGTACACACTTCCAGTCCGAATTAACCAAACCGGCTTGCAAAATCTCAAGATTGTACTCTCCTACCTTATTACCCAACAAAATAGATGTGTCCGGCGAGGATGCCCCTATTTCCAGTCGCATAGCTGCTTCAATAGACGCCTCTTCATCCGCACATGACAGCGACGGCACATACCACCTGCATCCTTCACCGCTACATGCGGTCAGACTGATCAAGGCCCGATGGGCGCGAGCATAATGCAGGGCGTCCATTACTTGCGCTTCGTCAGTTGCATAAAATTGCGGCGCGGGAAACTGCCCCCCAAAAGGCGCGGAATTGCATCGCGGAATAATATGCGCCACCTCTTCCGGCCTTCCCTCTTCGGGGGGCCAGAACATATCAACGGAAGCAGGACATGCTTCAGGCGGCAAGGAACGGGATGACAAGTCCGGAACAGGCATTGTCTGACAAGACGCAAGGACCAATGCCAACCCTGCCACTAATCCGAATAGATAGGTCTTCATCGTTCAGATTTTCAGAGAGGCCGCCATGTCTCAAAGCGCCCTCAGGACCGACTCGGCCTCGTTCAGCGCCTTTCCGATGGTATCGACAATCCGGTCGATTTCGGCCTCGGTGATGATCAGTGGCGGGCACATGACGATCGAATCGCGGATGCCGCGCACCATCAGGCCGTTCCTGATGCACAGGTCGCGCACGATCGGACCGGCTGTACCTTCCTTACCGGTAAAGCGTTTATTGGTGCCTTTTTCCGAAACGATCTCGACCGCGCCGATCAGGCCCAGGCTGCGCGCCTCCCCCACCAGCGGATGCGCGTCTAGACGCTTCAAAGCCTTGGCGAGGTAAGGACCAGTGACATTGCGTGTGCGATCGACCAGGCCTTCATTTTCCATGATTTCGATATTGGCCAGCGCCACGGCGGCGCAGGTCGGATGGCCGGAATAGGTGTAGCCGTGGACAAAATCGCCACCCTTTTCCAGCAGGACATCGACAATTTTTTTCGACACCCCGACCGCCGAAATCGGCAGGTAACCGGACGACATGCCCTTGGCCATGGCGATCAGGTCAGGCTTGATGCCGTAATGCTGGTGACCAAACCAGTAACCCAGCCGTCCGAAACCATTGATCACCTCGTCGCAAATCAGCAAGATGCCATATTTGCGGCAGATGGCCTCGATCTTTGGCCAGTAGCTTTCTGGCGGAATGATCACACCGCCGGCGCCCTGCACCGGCTCACCGATAAAGGCCGCGACCTTTTCCGGCCCCACCTTGAGAATACGGTCCTCCAGCGTCTGCGCCATGCGCGTGGCAAAGGCGTCCGGGTCTTCGCCAAACCCTTCACCGAACAGATAGGGCTGCTCGACATGCTCGATGCCGGGAACCAGCGGCCCGCCCTGGGCGTGCATGAAGGACATGCCCCCGAGCGACATCCCGGCCACCGTAGACCCATGATAGGCATTCTTGCGCGAGATAATGACGTTGCGCTCAGGTTCACCCTTCAGTTCCCAGTAATAGCGCACCAGCCGTAGGATGGTGTCGTTGGCTTCCGAGCCGGAACTGTTGAAAAAGACATGCGTCAGGTCGGAATTGCCGATGGCCATCTTCTCGGCGATCTTGGCCGCCAGCCGAACCGGCGGCGGAGTCGCCGTCTTGAAGAAGGTATTGTAATAGGGCAGTTCCAGCATCTGCTCATAGGCGACGCGGGCCAGTGCCTCACGGCCATAACCGACATTGACGCACCACAAACCGGCCATGCCATCGAGCAGGGAATGACCTTCGGCGTCGGTGATGACGCAGCCCTCGGCGCGGGTAATGATGCGCGACCCGCCCAGTTCGTGCTGGAGCTTGTAATCGGATTGCGCCGGCAGATGGTGCGCCATGTCGAGCTTTTTCAACTCAGCCATATCGTAATTGCGCAGGGGCGGTTTTGCGGGGGCGTTCATAACATTATCCTCAAATCTGACCTCCGCCTCCGCTGTTTACGGTTACTTCGTAACGAGAGAGGTGTCGGTGTTTCGGGGGCGACGGGGGGGGGGGGGGCATTCCACCGTCCTTGCCTCCCCGTAAACGGGACGGGCGAAAATAGACTTCAGTTTTAACAAAATAGATCACTAAGTCAAATATTGTGATCACAATTTTACGTTAGCTACCGCAAAGGCTTCCCGCGCAAGGCCTGCCCCATCATCCGGAAATAAACCTGGCTATCCGGATATTTATCCGTCTGCCATTCCGGATGCCACTGTACGCCGATCACCTGTGACCCGCTGATATTGGCACTGAACGCCTCGATCAATCCATCGCCGGCCACGGCTTCCACGGTCAGGCCGTCGCCCAGCCGCTCAATGCCCTGATAATGCACCGAATTGACGCGTAAGTGATCACGCCCATACACCCCCGCCAAAATGCCGCCTTCAGTCAGTTCGACCTCGTGGTAATTCTCGAATTGCTGAAAAAATTCCGTGCCGTCGGGCGCATGGTGATTGATGCCGTTGCCGCCCTCCGCCGCCCCGAAACCGACATCACGGCGCAAGGAACCACCCAGTACCACATTGATTTCCTGAAAACCCCGGCAAATGCCGAAGACCGGTTTACCCATGGTCACCATACACTCGATCATGCCAAGCGATACCGCATCACGGCCCTCATCGAAAGGCCCGTCGCCCCCCTCGCTGCCGTAAAGACTGGATTGTACATTGGACGGCGATCCGGTCAGCATCAGCCCATCGAGCCGCGCCGTCAGGGCGCCGGAAGAAAAGCCATCGGCCAGCGGCGGGATCAGCAAGGCGTTGCAGTCGCCATAAACCATGGCCGCGCGGACATAACGTTCCATCACGGCATGGGCGTTTTCCACTCCGACCGTGCGGTTGCACGCCATGATGCCGACGACAGGCTTCAACTTAGCAATACCGCCGGCGAACAGGCGTGGAAACTGACCCAGACCTGTTCACCCAGTTCAAAATCTTCCTGGTCCCAGCGCGTCAGGTTCGGCCGCACTACCTTGATCAGTTTGCCACCAGCGATCTCGACCTCGTAATTGGTTTCCGAACCGAGATAGACCATGTGCTTCACCACGCCGGCGATGACATTATAACCTTCGGGGGCATCATCCACTTTCGGCGGTGTCTCGGTGCGCTTGTGCATCTCGATCTTTTCCGGACGCACCGCCGCCCAGACCGTCGTACCGGTGCCGCCGGTGACGCCATGATCGAGATAGACCGGCCCGGCCTCGGCGGTATTGATGATGGCGTGGTCCGGCTCATCGACATCGAGCGTGCCCTCGAACATGTTCACGCTGCCAATGAAATCCGCCACGAAGCGCGAATTGGGAAATTCATAGAGGTCCGAAGGCGTCGCCACCTGTTGCAGCAGGCCGCGGTTCATGACCGCGCAACGTGTCGCCATTGCCAGGGCCTCATCCTGATCGTGGGTCACCATGATAAAGGTGATCCCGACCTTCTGTTGCAGGCTGGTCAGTTCGCTGCGCATCTGGTCGCGCAGCTTGGCGTCAAGCGCCGACAGCGGTTCGTCGAGCAGCAGCACGCGCGGTTTCTTCACCAGCGCACGGGCAAGCGCCACGCGCTGCCTTTGCCCACCGGACAGCTGATCCGGCTTGCGCGGTCCGTAGCCGGCCAGTTGCACCAGTTTCAGCGCTTCCTCGGCGCGGTCACGGCGCTCGGCGGCCGCGACACCATCCATTTTGAGGCCGTAGGCGACGTTATCCAGCACGGTCATGTGCGGAAAGACAGCGTAGGACTGGAAGACCATATTGACCGGCCGGTGATTGGGCGGCGTCAGGCTGACATCCTGGCCATCGATCAGGATGCGGCCTTCGGTCGGCATCTCGAAGCCGGCCAGCATCCGCAGCAGCGTGGTCTTGCCGCATCCGGAAGGGCCGAGCAGCGAGAAGAACTCGCCCTCATTGATGGTCAGCGACACGTTATCGACCGCCGTCGTCTTGCCGAAGCGCTTGGTGATGTTTTCAAAGCTGATGATCGGATTGCCGGACATGTGAAACCCTATTTATCGTCTGCGCCGTGGCCGGCGGTAAGCGCCTGTGAACCCTGGAACTTGAGCGCCAGGAAGGTGAGCAGGACGGTGACCACGATCAGTATGGTCGAGGCGGCGTTGACCTCCGGCGTCACCGAGAAACGCACCATGGAATAGACCTTGACCGGAAAAGTGATGGTATCCGGACCGGCGGTGAAGAAGGTGATGACGAAATCATCGAGCGACAGGGTGAAGGCCAGAAGCGCGCCGGCGATCAGCGATGGCTGGATATGCGGGATGACCACATCCATCAGGGCGCGGAATTCCGATGCCCCCAGGTCCTTGGCCGCCTCCTCCATTTCGCGGTTGAACGACGCCAGCCGCGCCCGCACCACCACGGCGACGAAGGGAAAGGAGAAGGAGACGTGGGCGATGATGATATTGCCGAGATTGAGCGGCCACGGCATTTCCTGCGGCCACGGCAGCACCTTGGCGAAGAAGACCAGCATCCCCACGCCCATGCAGATTTCCGGCACAACGATGGGAATGGCCAGGGCGCCGTCGAACACCGTCTTGCCGGGGAAGCGGAAACGCCACAGCACGATGGCGGCCATGGCGCCCAGGATCAGCGACAGCACGGTCGAGAAAAAAGCGATGACCATCGAATTGCTGAAGGCCTGGATCAGGCTGTCGTTATGCAAAGCCCTGACGTAGTATTTCAGCGTGAAGCCGCGCCAGACGACATTGGCCTTGGAATCGTTGAAGCTGAAAATCATCAGCGTGATCAGCGGCGCATATAGGAAGACCAGAACGGCCCCGACGCTAAGCTGGATCGGCCAGCGGCGCAGATATTCCAGCGGCGCTGGCGGCAGTTTGCGGGAACGGGCGACGGCCTCGGTCATGCCTGCCTCCTCTTGTTGCGGCTTTCGATCACGCCTTGCAGCGCCACGCCGATAAAAGTCATGTAGACGAGGATAAACGACAGGGCCGCGCCGAACGGCCAGTTATTGGCGCGCTTGAACTGGCTTTCGATGACATTGGCGATCATCTGCGAATCCGGCCCACCGAGCAGGTCGGGCGTCAGATAGGCCCCCAGCGACGGAATAAAAGTGATCAGTATTCCCGACATGATACCTGGTCCGGCCAGCGGCACCATGACGTTCCAGACGGTGCGGATATGGCCGGCGCCGAGATCGAGCGACGCTTCGAGCAGCGAGCGGTCCATGCGATCGAGCGTTGAATAGAGCGGCAGAACCATGAAGGGCAAGTTGACGAAGACCAGGCCGAAGACAACGGCGAAATTATTGTAAAGCAGGGCTGCGGGATGAAAGTCGCCCAGCGGCTGCATCCCCAGCAAGGTCATCAGGCCGCTCGTCCGCTCCCAGATAAACTGGTAGGTTCCGTTGACATAGCCATTGGTGCGCAGAACGGCGATCAGCGCATAGGTCCGCACCAGCAGGTTGGTCCAGAAGGGCAGCATGATCAGCAGCAGCAGCCAGCTCTTGGCCTTGTCAGGGGCGAAGGTGATGGCCATCGCCACGGGAAACCCCAGCACCAGGCAGAAGAAGGTGGTAACCACCGCCACCAGGACCGATTTGGCGAAGATGCCGAGATAGAGCGGATCGAAGGCATGGGCATAGTTCGACCAGGTGCCGGTAAAGGCGATGTCGATCAGACCCTTGTTTTCCCCGAAGCTGTAGAGCCAGACAATGCCCATAGGGACGATGAAAAACGCCACGAGCCAGAACAGCGGCGCGCTGATCAGCGTCACGAATATGGACTTGGCCTGTCGCCAGCTCTGCTCCACCTCAGCCTCCCCGAAACAAACTCAGATAAAACCCCGACGCACGCCGTGCGTCGGGGTTCGGGATTTTTAACCGCCGACGCCGGCCGCCTTGATGCGCGTCGCCATTTCTTCGTACTTCTGCAAGCGGTCGGCGCCGGGGAACTGGGCGTATTCCGACTTGGCCAGCAGATCGGCCGGCGGGAAAATGATGTGGTTGTTGCGGTAGTCGTCTGGCATCAGCGCCTTGGCGGCGTCGTTCGGCGTCGGGAACAGGATGGTCTTGGAAATTTCCGCCCCGGCCTTGCCGTCCAGAATGAAGTTGATGAACTTGTGGGCATTATCCGGACGCGGTGCGCCGGTCGGGATGCACAGGGTATCAGAGGTCAGTTCGCTGCCTTCCTTCGGGATCAGGAAGTCGAGATCGGGGTCCTCGGTCGCCTTTTGCGCCACGTCACCATTATATTCAATGACCAGATCGGCGTCGCCATTGGCCAGCAGTGTATCGCCCTCGTCGCCGGTGAATTTCAGCAGATTGCCCGAACGGACCAGTTTCATCAGCATGGCTTCGATCTTGACCAGGCCTTCATCGGGGATGTTGTTGATGCTGTAGCCGAGATATTTGCCGGCCAGACGGATCAGATCGGCGGAATCACCGAGGATGGTGATGCGCTTTTTGAACATGTCGGATTCAAAGACATATTTCCAGCTATCGGGCACGATCCCTTTCATCTTCGACTTGCGATAGCCAAGGCCCAGGGCCAGCCAGGTATAGGGCATCGAATATTTGCGCCCCGGATCGTATTGCGGATTGAGGAATTCGGCGTTGACGTTCTTGATATTAGGAATTTTCGAATGATCGAGCGGCATCAGCAGGCCGGCTTCGCTCATGCGCGGCACATAATCATTGCTCGGCACGATGACGTCGAAACCGGGATTGCCCGCCTTCAGCTTGGCGAACAGTTCGTCATTGCTGGCGAACAGGCTCATATTGACGTCGATGCCGCTTTCCGTCTTGAAATCGCTCAGCGTGGTATCGCCGATATAGGTGTCCCAGTTATAGAAGTTGAGCTTCGGCTCCTCGGTGGAGGCCGATGCCCCCTTCCCGGCCGGTTTGGAACAGCCGGCAGCGCCGAAGCTGATCCCCACGGCGGCAGCGCCCAGCGCGGTCAAAATCGAGCGTCTTGAGGTTCTTGAACTCATAAGCTGTCTCCTGTGAAGATGTCTTCTAAAAAAGCTTTGGAAACGTCAGAGGAATACGGGATCGCGCACCTGTCAATCCCCCAAATGTGATCACAACCCGCCGGACTGTTAATAATTGCCGCGCCGTCTCCCAAACGCCGCAGATATGACCGGCCCGCCGCTAGCCTGACATGTGCATATGCTTCGTCGAAACGCTGCTGCATCTCCGAGCCGGGCCAAAACGCGAAATCACTGGCCGATACCCTGGCCATGGGTGGAAAGTCGGCCCTTTGCCCGAAGGTGATGCCTGTTGCGACCTCTCCCGTACCCGCCAAGAATGATCGCCTCAATAATATCCGCGTCTCCTTCGTCTAGCGTTGCGCAGATATCCAGTCAAAATATAGCAATCACATTCCAGTAACAATTATTCTCACAACCCATCAGGGTACATTTCATTCAATAATTTAGACATTTCTGCTTGAGTATTTTTATCTTTAGCAATTTTATCTTTTCCAGCGGAAGTAATTTGAAATTCGCCCTTCCTCACTCTTTTAATAAAACCATCTTTGCAAAGATTACGTTTCTCTTGCAAAGCATTTGCAATAATCGAGTCAATTTTAGCCTCATTGGGCCTTTTGGCAGCTCTCTTTTCGTCTTCCGACACCAATACAAGGCGCGCTTTAACCCCTTTAGTAATCTGTTGCGTGGTCCACACCGCACCATTTTTGACAAATTCCAGAATAAGATTTTCCACATCTTCTTGCTTATGTGCGCGGTCGTTTTTCATATCCTCTCCCCGTTCATAATAAAACTATACGTTCTCTACGCGTTGCGCAGATACCAGTCGTAATCCAGTTCGGTGATTTCCTCGAAGAAACGCGCCTGTTCGGTCCGTTTGACCTTGACATACATGTCGACAAAGCGCTCGCCGAGATAATCGCGCAGAACTTTCGATTTGTCGAGATAATCCACGGCAGCAAACCAGTTGGTCGGCAGGGTGGCGCCGCTTTCCGCCGCGGCGGCATAGCCGTTTCCAATGACCGCCGGGCCGGGGTTGGTCTTGTGGCTGATGCCGTGGTGGGCACAGGCCAGAATCGCCGCCAGCACCAGGTACGGATTGGCGTCGGCCCCGGCGACACGATGCTCGACATGGCGCGTGTGCGCCGGGCCTGCCGTGACGCGCAAGCTCACCGTGCGGTTATTGACACCCCAGGTCAGGCCCACCGGCGCATAGGAATTGGCCTTGAAGCGCTTGAAGCTGTTGGCGCCCGGCGCGAGAATGCCCATGACATCGGCCAGATGGTCCTTCATGCCGCCGATCATGTTATGCAGCAGTTTCGAGCCTTGCGGATCTTCCGAGGCGCAGAGATTGTTGCCGTCCTGGTCGGCCACCGAAATATGGACATGGAAGCCCGAACCGGCGCGATCCGACCACGGCTTGGCCATGAAGGTTGCCTCGATGCCGAGCGACAGCGCCACCCCCTTGGCCAGCCGCTTGTACATCACCGCATCATCGGCGGCGCGCAGGGCATCCGGCTTATGCTTGAGCGTCAGTTCGACCTGCCCCGGCGCAAATTCCGAGATCGCCCCTTCCAGCGGAATATTCTGCGCATCGGCGGTTTCCCAAAGGGTGCGGAAAAATTCGCCGTGCGCCTCGATTTCCGGCAGGCCATAGACCTGAATACCCTTGGGGTTTTCACCAGTATTGAATGACGTCGCCGGCAGCAGTTCACCCTTGTGGCCGCGCTCGACATCAACGAGGTAATATTCCAGTTCGCACGCCACCACCGGCGTCAGGCCATCCCTGGCATAACGATCGAGCACACCTTGCAGCACATGGCGCGGATCGAGATCGTTCGGCGTGCCATCCAGTTCGTAGAGCGACAGCATGACCTGGCCAACATCATCGCCCAGCCACGGCGCCGGCACGAGCGTGCCGGGCACCGGCCGCGCCACGCGGTCGGCGTCGCCGTCTTCCCAGACCAGCCCGGTTTCCTCGCAATCGGCCCCAAGCGTATCGACCACCAGAATCGACCCCGGCAGGAAGCGGCCATATTCATAGATCGGCAGCAGTTCGTGTCGGCGCAGGCGCTTGCCGCGCGGCACGCCGGTCATCGAGGTGAACAGGATCTCGAAATAATTGATATGCGGATTGGCGTCGAGAAAGACCTGCGCCTCCTCCACCTTCGCCACGCGCGGCGACGGCGGCAAACCGCGTTCGGATTTTCCCTTGGCCGGGCCGCTCGATTTGCCGAAAGTGCTCATGATTTCAGTTCCTGTGAAAAGCTGGCTACCGCCGATACCAGCCGGTCGATGGCGTCGAATCCGGTCTGCGGAGAGATAAGTATCATATTGTGGAAGGGCGCAATCAGCACACCCTTATTGATCAGATAGAGATGGAAGACCTCCAGCAGATCGGGATCGAGATGCCGGCGCATGTCCCCGGCGTTCTTTGGCGGTCCAGGCGCGAAGATCAGTTCCGCCCGCGCCCCGACATGGACCACGCACCACGGCAAATCCCGCCGCCGGATAACATCGCGCAGGCCCGCCACCAGATAGGCGCCGCCGCGCAGCATGTGCTTGTAGGCTTCGTCCGTCATGATCTCGGTCAGCATGGTCTTCATCGCCGCCATGACCAGCACATTGCCGGAAAGGGTGGTGCCGATGCCCGATTGTCCGGGTCCGATTTCGGCCTGCGCCGTGTCCATGCGTGCAGCGATTTCGGCGGTGACACCCCACACCGCCGCCGGGAGGCCACCGGCGATCGCCTTGCCGACCACGAACATATCCGGCCTGAGATCATGCGTCCCGGCATAGCCCGATGGCCCGGATGACAGGGTATGGGTTTCATCGAGAATCAGTAGTGTCCCATGTCGTGTGCATAGCTCGCACAGATAATCATGGAAGCCTTCGATTGGCTGGATCATACCGCAATTGGTCATCACCGGCTCAGCCAGAACGGCGGCGACATCGCCTTCAGACAGCGCCTGAATCAGAGCCGGCAGGTTATTGAAAGGAATCACCTTTGTGGTGCGCGTCTGATCCACGACCTGACCGATCAGGCCCTTTTTATTGGCGGCCACGCCGTCATGAAGCGCCACGAAGCAATCATCGACCATGCCGTGATAACAGCCATCGAAGACCAGTATCTTGTCGCGTTTGGTGATGGCGCGCGCCCAGCGGATCACCGCGCGGTTGGCGTCGGAAGCCGTGGTCGCCACCTGCCACTGAGCCATACCGAAACGCTGACGCAGCAAGTCACCGACCTCATTGGCCAGCGGGGTCGGCAACATGAAACCGACGCCCTCACCGGCCTGTTTTGAAATGGTCGCCGCCAGTTCCGGCCGGGCATGACCAAACATCGAGGGTGTGTCACCCAGACAGAAATCGTCGTATTCGCGGCCGTCGACATCGGTCAGGGTCGCGGCCTTTGCCGACTGAACATAGATCGGAAAGGGCACGGCCCAATCACGCATCCAGTGCATCGGCACCCCACCGCGCCAATTCGCCGCCTGTTCGGCCAAGGCCTGGGATTTCGGGTGCGCGGCCACGAAGATATCGCGCTGGGTGGATAGGAAGGATTGGAGAGCGGTCAAAGCAAGGCCCCCACCACCCTTCGATAAATCGAATGGTCGCCGTAAACGGAGAGGTACAGGCTGTTTATACGCCCCCACTTATGGGGGAGGTGGCATCGCATCAGCGATGATGGAGGGGGGCCTTTTCCGAGAGAACTCAAATCGCCCCCAACCCGCCATAGGAGATATATTTCACGCTGAGATACTCCTCCAGCCCCTCAACCGCGCCTTCGCGGCCGATACCGGATTCCTTGACACCGCCAAAGGGCGTCACCTCGGTCGAGATCAGGCCGTCATTCATGCCGACCATGCCGTATTCCAGTTTTGACGCCACGCGCATGGCCCGGCCGATATCGCGGGTATAGGCATAGGCCGCCAACCCGAACGGCGTGTCATTGGCCATGCGGATGGCCTCTTCTTCCGTCTCGAATTTGAACAGCGGCGCCACCGGCCCGAAGATTTCCGTCGAGAAGATTTCCATGTCCTCGGTGACGTCGGTCAGCACCGAGGCCTGATAAAACAATGGCCCCTGCGCATCGACCCGGCCGCCCGTGACGACCTTCGCGCCATGCTTCACGGCGTCGTCAACCAGATGCTCCACCTTGTCGATGGCTTTCCGATTGATAAGCGGCCCCAGCGTCGCGTCTTCCTGCCAGCCCGGTTCCAGCTTCATCTGCCTGACCTTCCCGACCAGAGCAGCAGTGAAGCGCTCGTATATGCCGGACTGCACGAGAATACGATTGGCGCAGACACAGGTCTGGCCGGAATTACGGTATTTCGACGCCAGAACGCCCTCGATCGCGCCCTCCAGAATGGCATCGTCAAACACGATAAACGGCGCATTGCCACCCAGTTCCATCGACACCTTCTTCATGGTCGGGGCGCACTGGGCATAGAGCAGCTTGCCGACCGGGGTGGAGCCGGTGAAACTCAGTTTCTTGACCCGTTTATCCGAGGTCATAACCTCACCCACTTCTTTCGCGTTCACCGAGGTGATGAGGCTGATCACACCATCCGGCAAGCCCGCCTGTTTCGCCAGCGCATAGAGCGCAAGGGCCGACAATGGCGTTTCTTCCGACGGCTTGATCACCACGGTGCAGCCCGCGGCCAGGGCCGGCGCCACCTTGCGGGTGATCATCGAGATCGGAAAATTCCACGGGGTGATGGCGGCGCACACACCCACCGGCTGCCGGATTGTCTGCAAATGCTTGCCCGGCAGGGTAGCCGGAATGGTGCGGCCATAGGCGCGCTTGCCCTCCTCGGCGAACCATTCGATGAAAGAGGCCCCATAGGTGACCTCACCGCGCGTTTCGCGGATCGGCCGCCCCTGCTCCAGGGTCACCAGCAAGGCCATGTCCTCGGCATGGGCCAGGACCAGATCGTTCCATTTCTTCAGGATGATCGAGCGCGCCTTGGCGGTCAGGCCCGACCAGGCGGGAAAAGCCGCGTCGGCGGCGTCGATGGCCGCCTTCGTTTCCGCCGCGCCATGCGCCGGCACGTAACAGAGCACCGAGCCATCGGCCGGATTGGTGACGGCGAAGCGGCCGGGCGCATCGCTGTCAAAAATCAGCCCGCCGAGCAGCGAGCGTTGGGTGTCATTAAGTTTCATCGTTTAAGCCTTAAAACTGATCGAAACCGCCTTGAGGTCGGCATATTTATACAGGGCATGGAGCGATCGATCGCGTCCGAAGCCCGACTGCTTGACGCCCCCGAACGGCGAAGTGATATCGCAGGCATCCCAGCCGTTCACCCAGACCAGCCCGGCCTTCAGCGCTTTCGCGGCGCGCATGGCCTTGCCGATATTCGAGGTCCAGACACCTGAGGCCAGACCGTAAATGGTGTTGTTGGCGATCTGATAGGCATCCGCCTCATCCTTGAAAGTCAGCACCGACAACACCGGCCCGAAGACCTCTTCCTGCGCCAGTATATTGCCCGGACCGATATCGAGCAGCGACGGTTCGACATAATAACCGCCGCTTTCCGACCGCACCTGCCCGCCGCCCAGCAAAAGCTTGCCGCCTTCGGCCTGGCCCTTTTCGATATAGTCGAGGGCCGTATTCATCTGGCGTTGGGAAATCATGGCGCCGAACTGTGTCCCCGGATCGAACGGATCGCCTACCCGAATCGATTTCGCCACGGCGATGACCCTGACGACAAATTCATCCTTGATCGAATCCTCGACCAGCAACCGCGAAGCCGCCGTGCAGACCTGACCCTGATTATAGAAAACGCCCCAGGCGGCATTGGCGGCGGCCCCATCCAAGTCATCGCAATCGGCGAAAACAATCTGTGGCGACTTGCCGCCGAGTTCGAGCGAGACGCGCTTGAGGTTGCTATCCGCCGAGGCGCGCATTAGTTGCCGCCCCACCGGACCGGAGCCTGTGAAGGCGATCATATCGACATCCATATGCCGCGCCAAAGCATCGCCCGCCTCACCGCCCAGACCGGTGACGACATTGAACACGCCCGCCGGCACACCGGCTTGCAGCGCCAGCAGGGCGGTATAGAGCGCGGTCATTGAGGAGAGTTCGGCGGGTTTGAGCACGACGGAATTACCCATGGCCAGGGCCGGCGCCACCTTCCACATCGCCATATGCAGCGGGAAGTTCCACGGCACGATGGCGCCGATCACCCCCAGCGGTTCATGGACGACATAGCTCAGGCGGTCCTCCGGCGAAGGCGCCACCTCACCATAGATCTTGTCCAGCGCCTCGGCATAATAGCGCGTGGTATTGATGGCCAGCGGGATATCGACAGTGCGGGCGTCACTGATCGGCTTGCCGGTATCGAGACTTTCCAGCAGGGCCAGATTTTCGGCGTGTTCGGCCATCAGGTCGGCCAGCCGGTGCAGGATTGCCTTGCGCGCCCTGGGGGCCAGATTACGCCAGCGGCCATCCTCGAACGCCGTGCGGGCGGCAATGACGGCGTAATCGACATCGGCAGCGTCGCAGGCCACGATCGTGTTGATCAGTTTGCCATCACGCGAAGAATAATTATCGAAAGTCCGGCCGGAGATGGACGCCACCTCCGCGCCGTCGATGATGGCCTTGCCGGGCAGACTCAGCGCCTTGATCGAGGCAAGTACACCTTCCAACGTATCGGCAGGCGTTTGCGGGGCGGAAATCGGCATGGGGCGCACCTCGGCAGGCATTTGTGATCACAATTAGACACCGCCCCCAATGTGGGTGTCAAGGCACAGTTTTGTAATCCTAAGCACCCCGCCGCTTCCGTTTCGGTTGCGGCGCGACATGCGCCTTGATCGCATCCAGCATCAGTTCCATGCCTTCGTGGATATCGGCCGCCATGGACGCCTTGACCGTTTCGGCATCGCCCTCCTCGAGCGCACGGATCATCTCCTGATGATGATCCTTCGGCAGATGCACCGTGCCCATGCGGCCAAACACCACGCGCATGAACGGCCCGACCTGAAGCCACAGGGTCCGGGCCATATCGTAAAACAGATCGGCATCGGCCAGACGATAGATCGAGAAGTGAAAATCCTGGTTGGCCTGCATATAGGCCGAGACATCGCCCTTGCCGAGAGCCGTCATCACCGCCGCATCGTCTTCGCGCAGGCGCCTGGTGACCTCCTTCGTTACCCGTGCCGTGGCCAGATAGGCCAGTTCCGGCTCGACCCACTGGCGCGCCGTCATCAATTGCATCAGGCGTTTCTCGGTCAGGTCCGGCACGCGCAGGCGCTTGTTGGAAGGTTGCAATTCCAGCGCCTTTTCGGCGATCAGCCGCCGCACCGCCTCGCGCACCGGCATGGGCGAAACCCCCAGATTATGCGCCAGTGTGCGCAGGCTTACCGGTTTGAGCGGTGGAATCTTGCCCTGAATCAGGGCTTCAGACAGAGCGTCATAGACCTGATCATGGATCTTCGCCTCATTCAGGCTCCCGCCGGATACGCTTTCCAGACTGACGACGACCATTTCACCAAAACCTCTTTGCGGCCCCATTGCATGAGGTCTGCTTTTGTGATCACACTTCAGCAATCTTTACCCAGCCTAGCACAGTTCATCCCGAATCCGTAATTAAACTGTGCGGCTGAACCATCGATATCTGTGCAAATCGGATCAGCCATGATGCCCTCGCTTGAAAATTTCTGGATGCCCTTTACGCCCAACCGCGCTTTCAAGGCCAGGCCCAAACTTTTGGTCAGCGCGAAGGACATGCACTATACCGACGCCGACGGCCGCCGGATTCTCGACGCCACGGCCGGCTTGTGGTGCGTCAATGCGGGTCATGGCCGGACAAAGATCACCGAGGCGATCCAGGCGCAGGCGGCGATCATGGATTTCGCGCCCACTTTCAATATGGCGCACCCGCTGGCTTTCGCGTTCGCTGAAAAACTGGCCGGCATCCTGCCGGGCGACCTCAAGCGCGTTTTCTACACCAATTCCGGTTCGGAATCAGCCGACACGGCGCTGAAGATCGCCCTGGCCTACCAGCGCACCCGCGGCCATGCCTCGAAGACCCGCCTGATCGGCCGCGAACGCGCCTATCACGGGGTCGGCTTCGGCGGCGTTTCTGTCGGCGGCATCGTGCGCAACCGCATGTATTTCGGTTCGCTGCTGACCGGCGTCGATCACCTGCCCCATACGCATGGCGTGACGGGCAACCTGTTCGCCAAAGGGGAACCCGAACACGGCGTCGATCTGGCCGACATGCTCGAACGGCTGGTGGCGCTGCATGACGCCAGCACCATCGCCGCCGTGATCGTCGAACCCGTGGCCGGCTCCACCGGCGTGCTGGTGCCACCGAGGGGCTATCTCCAGCGCCTGCGCGCGTTATGCGACAAACACGATATCCTGCTGATTTTCGACGAGGTGATCACCGGTTTCGGCCGGCTCGGTGCGGCTTTCGGCGCCGATTATTTCGGCGTGACTCCCGATATCCTGTGCATGGCCAAGGGCCTGACCAATGCCGCCGTACCGATGGGCGCGGTCGCGGTATCCACCCGCATTTATGATACCTTCATGCAGACCGCCGATACGCCGATCGAACTTTTCCACGGCTACACCTATTCCGGCCATCCCCTGGCCTGCGCCGCCGGCATCGCCACGCTTGACGTTTATGCCGGGGAAGACCTGTTCAAACGCGCCAGCGACATGGCGCCCTACTGGCGGGACGCCGTGCATTCCCTGCGCGATGCGGCGCACGTCATCGATATCCGTAATCTCGGCCTGATCGGCGGCATCGAACTGGAAAGCCGACCCGGCGCGCCGACCGCCCGCGCGCTGGAGGTTTTCGACCGCTGTTTCGACAAGGGCCTGCTGATCCGCGTCACCGGCGATATCATTGCGCTCTCCCCGCCGCTGATTTTGGAAAAGGCGCATATCGACCAGATGGTCGAGACAATCCGCGCCGCGTTGAAGGAAACGGCCTGAAGCTTCCTCACCGTGAAGGCCTAAGCCACGCCCGTCAGGCCCATGGCGTCGAGGATAACAATGAACGCCAGGAAGGCCACGCTTGCCGCCACATTGAAAACCCCCGAGGAAACAAAGCGCTTCACCACCACGAAACGCAGCAGGAACAGACAAGCCACGAAGGCGATGCACACCTGCCCCGCCACGCCGCCCTTGCCAAGCTGTGTCACGCCGCCCCACAGGAAGGCCAGCGACAACAACCAGTAAAGCCCGGCGCATATCACCTTTGCGGAATGCCACAGGGCCTGAAGAAAGAGCATGTTCCACCCTTGTTTTTGAACAGGAAATCTCTCTAGCATGGCTCCCCGGACACAACAAAGCGTGCTTTATTCATATTGTGCCTTTATATGTATGTGCCATTAATTCGGATCATACTCACAACGCCCCGGAAGCCTGATGTTCAATTTCTCCAGTCAGATCGAAAACCTGAAATCCGCACTGATCGGCCTTGTCCTGCTGCTGGCTACGGCCATTATCGGCCTGATCTGGGTCAGTATCGGCCTCTACAGCCTGGCGGTGAAGCTGCTTGGAGATCTATGGGGACCGCTGGCTTTAGGCGCCGTATTCCTGCTGCCGATCGTCATCTATCTGATCATCAAGGCCCTGCCGCACAACAGGGCGAAGCGCCGCCAGTCGCTGATCGACGAAGCCTTCTCGAAATCGACCGTCGGCAGCATTTCCAACCTGATCGACAGCCTGTCGGCCACCTCGCCGGTTCTGGCCACGGTGGCCGCCATTGTGGCCGGCTTCATGGCGACCCGCTTTCCGCAATACCTGCCGATGTTCTCGCAAATCGTCAGTTCGCTGGCCGAGGAGTTCAAACTGCACAAGGTGCGCCGGGCGGAATCGAAGGTACGCAAGGCGCGTCAGGAATATGAGCGCACGGCCACGCCCACACCGCCGGATGTGGTGCCGGTGACCAAGCGCCGCCGCAAGAAGAACGACGATCCGTACGCGGATATGTAAAATGAAAAAGCCCGGCGATTATCCGCCGGGCTTTTGAATATCAGAGGTCTTCCTTGAGAATGGCCATCTCGAAGAGATAGGAGCCGGCCTCATCCTCATCGACATAGACCACACCGACAAACTCGTCATCGATAAACACCTCGGCCGAATCCTTCTGTTTGCGCGGCTTGATCTCAAGCCCCTTGGTCTTGAAGGTTTTGAAGAGATAGTCCTGAACCTTGGCGATTTCGGCGGGGGTCATGATAGGCCTCAGATTAAATGGCGTTGCGATCCTCATCGCGTCCGGATGATGGGCAAACTTAAGCACAATTCACCGGATATGAGGATAAATTTTATGTGTGGCCAGCTTTAAAGCGCCGAACCCGCGGGTGCAAACGCAAACCGCCTCTTTTCCACAATGTCGCTTGTCTGGCTTAGATCGAATAATCGAGATCGATATCCGGCATGGTGTGATCCATCTGGCGGGCCGGGTCTTCACAGGTCTTGCAATTGATCAGTTTCGCCGGGACGCCTGCCGCCGTGCAATGGGCGGGCACCGGCTTCAGGACCACCGAACCCGAAGCGATCTTGGCATAATCGCCGATAGTGATGTTACCCAGCACATTGGCGCCGGCGCCCAGCAGCACGCCCTTGCCGACCTTGGGGTGACGGTCGCCGCGCTCGGCACCGGTGCCGCCCAGGGTCACGCCTTGCAGGATCGAGCAATCATTGCCCACCACCGCGGTTTCGCCGATAACGATCCCGGTGCCGTGATCGAGGAAGACGCCCTTGCCGATGCGCGCCGCCGGATTGATGTCGATCTGGAACAGTTCCGACACCCGGCTCTGGAGAAAGTGCGCCATGGTCTGACGGCCCTGCTGCCACAGACGATGCGACACCCGGTAGATTTGCAGCGACAGAAAGCCCTTGAAATACATGAAGGCCTGCATATAGCCCTTGGCGGCCGGGTCACGCTCATAAACGGCTTGCAGATCCGCTTCGGCGAATTCGACCAGACTGGGATCATCAGCGTAGATTTTCTGCACCATTTCACGCACGGTAATACCGCGCATGGCGTCATCGCCCAGCTTGCGGGCGATATGGTAAGAGAGCGCGCTGGCCAGGTCATCATGCGACAGGATGGTGGAATAAAGCATGGAGGCCAGGCTCGGCTCGGCGGTCAGGGCGTCGGACGCCTCCTGACGCAGGCACAGCCAGATCGGCTTGTCGTCAGGGTTGATGACCTCGAAAACCTGAGCCATGGGGAACCTCCAGTAATAATCAGCCCAAAGGCTTTAGGCGAGTATAGCATCTCGCAGATGCGGGAGCAAATCGCCCGTGACGGCCATATGGTATGCCCGCAATACACTGACAACGGTTAAGCCATCCCGAATCTGGCCCTTTATCACTGCATCGAGCAGCATTTTGAACGGCACACGGGCATATTCAAACACCTCTGTCTCGTCAGGGGCGCGATCACCCTGGCTCAAACCGGTGGCGAGAAAGCAGACAGCGGCCTCGTCGGTCACCGAATTGGACATGTCGAAAGACAGGATTTCCTGCAAGTGCGCCGCCTGAAGACCGGTTTCCTCGCGCAGTTCCCGAATGGCGGCCGCGCGCGGGTCTTCATCGAGCGGACCGCCGCCTTCGGGCAGTTCCCAGCTATAGGCGCTCACCGCGAAGCGCGCCTGCCCCACCAGCGACACCGTGCCGTCATCGTGCAGCGGCAGGACGGCAATGGCGCGATTGGCGAACCGGACCAGACCGTAATGCGCCGGATTGCCCGTAGGCGCGATGACTTCATGGCTTTCGACGCGAATCCATGGGTTTTGAAAGACTGTTTCCGATGTCACGCTCCGCCATTGCGAGCGGGTTGTTGTGCGCTCTTCGCTGTCCCAAAGAGGAAGATTAGCTGTTGTGTCCATTGGCTCATCACTGGCTGGCAGGCGCTTTTGAACCACGAATGCACACGAATGAACACGAAGAAAGTCAGGCGCCGGCTTCAATATTCGTGTCCATTCGTGTGCATTCGTGGTTCGATGGCGCGCAGTCCTGTATATCAGGTACGATTCATCAAGGATTCGCCATGCCGTTCCCCGATTTTGACCAGACGCCGATCGAATTCGGCCAGCCTGTACCGCAAAAAAAATCCGCCGAGGTACTGGACGCCCTGTTCCATCGCCGCAGCGCCCCCGCCCCGACGCTGGCCCTCCCGGCGCCAAGCGAAGAAGAAATGGACCTGCTGATCCGGATTGGCTTCCGTGTGCCGGATCACGGCAAGCTCGGCCCATGGCGGATTGTACGTTTTACGACGGGAAGCAAGGCCAGGCTGGTCGAAAAGCTAAAGGCCCTGGCCGAAAGCCGCGATGACCGCAAGGCCGTGGGCGCGCTGCAAAAGCTGTCCATCCCGCCAGAAGCCTTGCTGGTGATTTCCAGCCCGGTCTTTCCATACAAGAAACCCTTGTGGGAACAGCAGCTTTCCGCCGCCGCCATCTGCCAGAACCTGCTGATCGCCGCCGGCGCAATGGGCTACGGCGCCAACTGGATCACCGACTGGTATTCTTACGATGAGGAAGCCAGGAGCCTTCTCGGCCTGACGGAAGGCGAAAATGTCGCCGGCTGGATTTTGTTGGGGACTCCCTCCGAACCGCCGCTGGAACGCGAACGCCCGGATTATGACAGCCGTATTAGCTGGTGGGAAGGGTAGCTGGTTTTTTTATGAATTTGGGATAAGCTAAATTCCATGAAGCCCTCTGTTGCCCTGAACACCCATCGTGACGCGATACGCGCTCTGACTGCACGCTTCAGGGCCTCCAATCCGCGTGTCTTTGGCTCAGCATTACACGGCACGGATATAGAGGGCAGCGATCTGGATCTGGTGGTCGATCCTTTGCCTGAAACCACGCTTTTCGACCTGGGCGGCCTTCAGGATGAGTTGCAGGAAATACTGGGCGTGCCTGTCGATCTGCTGACCCCTGGCGACCTTCCATTATCCTTCCGTGACGCTGTACTGGCGGAGGCACGCGCCATATGATGGCTGAAAAGCTTCAGGACTATCTGCATCATATGCAGGAGGGTACACGCCTGGCATCCGGCTACATTTCAGACATAGACAAGGCGGGCTTCCTGGCGGACAAACGTACTCAGCAAGCCGTTATCATGAACTTGGTGATTATCGGTGAAGCGGCAACGCGGATCATGACGGATTTCCCGGAATTTACCTCCACACATCCCGAAGTACCCTGGCGCAATATGCGCGGCATGCGCAACCGTATTGCCCACGGCTATTTCGATATCGATCTGGAGCAGGTCTGGGACAGCTTGCAAGGCTTTGCCAGATTTAGGCGCGCAACTGGCTGCGATTGACTATCCCCGGCCGCGATAGGTCGGCACGCCGAAATCGGGCACATAGACACCCTTGGGCGCTTCACCCGTCTGCCAGAAGACATCGATCGGGATGCCGCCGCGCGGATACCAGAAACCGCCGATGCGCAGCCAGCGCGGTTCAAGCCATTCGTTCAGGCGCTTGGCGATATAAATGGTGCAGTCCTCATGGAAGGCGCCATGATTGCGGAAACTGGTCAGGAAAAGCTTCAATGACTTCGATTCCACCAGCCAGTCGCCGGGCACATAGTCGATGACCAGATGAGCGAAATCCGGCTGGCCGGTCACCGGGCAGAGTGAAGTGAATTCCGGTGCCGTAAAGCGCGCCACATAATCGACATCGGCATGCGGATTGGGCACGCGCTCCAGCACGGCCTGGGCGGGATCATCGACAGGACGGGCATCGCCGCCCAGTTGGGTCAGGTTATCGGTGTAATGGCTCATGTGCGGGATATAGACTGCCATGTTCACAGTTTCAACTTTACGCGAACGTCAATTCATGATGAGTTGTCGTAAACAAAAGGAAACACCATGGCCGTCCCCGCTTCGCTTACGAAAAATCTGCGCTTTCCCGCCGTGGCAGCGCCGATGTTTCTCGTTTCGGGGCCTGAACTGGTTATCGCTACCTGCAAGTCGGGGATGATCGGCACCTTCCCGGCACTCAACCAGCGCACCAGCGAAGGCTACGCGGAATGGCTCGAAACCATCAAGGCCGCGCTCGGCGCCGATGACGCCCAATATGGCGTCAACCTGATCGTCCATAACACCAATACCCGCCTGATGGCCGACCTGGCGATCACCGCCGAGCACAAGGTGCCGCTGGTCATCACCTCGCTTGGAGCTGTCCGGGATATCGTCGATGGCGTCCATGCCTATGGCGGCGTGGTTTTCCATGATGTCATCAATGCCCGCCATGCCAGGAAGGCCGCAGACGCCGGCGTCGATGGCCTGATCCTGGTTTCAGCCGGCGCCGGGGGACATGCCGGCAATCAGCATCCCTTCGCCCTGATCAATGAAATCCGTCAGTTTTTCAGCGGTACCATCCTGCTGTCGGGCGCCATATCGACCGGCGGAGATGTGGCCGCCGCCCTGATGGCCGGCGCCGATCTCGCCTATGTGGGCACGCGCTTCATCGCCACGGAAGAAGCGCTCGCGGCCAACGCCTACAAGGAAATGCTGATCGAGACGACCGCGAAGGACATCACCTATACCGACGCCATTTCCGGCATCAACGCCAATTTCCTGACGCCTTCGCTGATCGCCAACGGCCTTGATCCGACGGCGGCGAAAGACCCTCACCATAAGATCGACATGGCCCACGAACTGAACGGCGACGCCAGGGCGTGGAAAACCATCTGGTCGGCCGGCCAGGGCGTCGGCTCGATCCATGAGATTCTGCCCGTCGCTGAATTGGCCGCGCGCTTGCGCAGCGAATTTGGTAGCGCTCTCAATTGTTTTGATGACAAGCGCAAGGCATATACCCTATAACCGGGTTATGCGGTATTGGCTGTTTTCCCTGCTTATCTTTAGCCCGCTGGCGGCATACGCCGGCGACAAGGACGTATCGAACGGCGATCCCAACGCGGTCTGGAACCAGCCCGCGCACTGGCAGGCGCAGATTTCCGCTTCCACCTCCGGCGTGATCAACGGCATCGTCATGCAAAAGCCGCAACTGGCCTTCGACCTGAGCGGCCGCAAGAGCGATTTCTATTTCGGCGCTCATTCCCAAACCGCTGAATCGTATGTCGGCACAGATTACGAGAATCATCTCTATGTCGGCTACACCCAGCAATTCAACCCGGTATCACTGCGATACCAGGTGACCTGGAAGACCTATCCGGGAACGCCTTCGCAATATACCGACCAGGCGCTCGATTACCAGGTAACCGCGTCACGCAACCTTCTGGGACTGAACACCTCACTGGGCGTCGAATATACCGACGAGGACTACACGACGATCCGCAAGTCCTACGGCCTGAACCTTTCGCTCGGCCGCAGCCTGATCAAAAAAATGTACGGCTGGCTCAGCGTGTCGCATAAGCATAATACCGGCAGCGCCGATTACACCAACACCAATATCGGCGTGGCGTATCAGTTGACCGACAAGCTCGGCGTCTCGACCAGTGTGAACAACTGGCACGCCTATGCCGACTGGGCCGAAGACCACCCGACCTTCTCGATCTCGATCAATCGCAAGCTTTAGGCAAAAACGGCAAGCGCCTGCTCGATATCGGCGATCAGATCATCCGGATCTTCCAGCCCGATATAGAAACGCACCGCCGAGCCTTGCAGATACGGATCAGGCTCGTCGCTCAGGCGCGCGCGGCCGCGGATCTGCGGTTCGGAATTGGTGGCCAGGCTCTCATAGCCACCCCAGCTAAAGCCCAGACCGAACAGCTTGAGCTTATTCAGAAGAGCCTGCGAATCCTTGTCGCCATTGCCTTTGAATAACGCCATAAACAGACCGTTGGCGCCGGTGAAATCGCGCGCGAAAATTTCGTGCCCCGGATGGCTTTCCAGCGCCGGATGCACCACTTTCAGCACTTCCGGACGACCTTCCAGCCACCTGGCGACCTTCAAGGCGCTGTCGCCGGATTGCTTCAAGCGCAGGTGTAGAGAGCGGATACCCCGCGAAGCCAGATAGCTTTCGTCCGCTGAGGTAAAGAAGCCCCAGGCCTTGATGGTGTCGTGCAGCCCCTTGGCCAGTTTCGGATCATTGACCGATACCGAACCGATCAGCACATCCGAATGGCCACCGACATATTTGGTCAGGGCCTGCATGGAGAGATCGACTTCATGCGCCAGCGGTTTGAAGAGGACGCCGGCGCCATAGGTATTATCGCACAGGGTCAGAATCCCCCTTGCCTTGGCCAGTCTGGCGATGCCGGGAATATCCTGAATATCGAAGGTCAGCGAGCCGGGGCTTTCGACATAGATCATTTTCGTGGCCGGCGTGGCAAGAGCCAGCACCTCTTCCGGCGTCAGCCGCGGCTCATAATAGCGCGTGACGACACCGAAACGCTTCATCTCGGTTTCAAGGAAGCGGCGTACCGGGCGATAGCAGGAATTGACCACCAGAATTTCATCGCCCGCCGCAAGGAAAGCGAAGATCGGCAGGGTCAGCGCCGCCAGGCCGGACGGCAGGATAAAGGCTTCCTGCGCCCCTTCCAGTTCGGCGATCAGACGGCAGAGTTCGTTCTGCGTCGAAAGGCCGTCCGTACCGTAAGTCGGCTTGATGTCGTCATTGTAGAGCATTTCCGCGCTTTCAAACAGCACGGTCGAACCGCGCTCCACCGCCGTATTAACGGCGCGGCGGGAGTTCTGGCGGCCAAGCGTGGCGCTGGTCAGGCGGGTAGTCTCTTTCATTTCAGACACTCAAAAAAGCGGATCGGTATACGATCCCTTCAAGCGCGAAACGCCCGCCGACGCAAGCCATAAGAACTGAGGATACCGGTCAGTGAGGCTGAATAACAAAAAAGCCCCGCAAGCCGAACCTGCGAGGCTTCATCAGAACTGACCTGCTCGTCTTAGAGCGGCGCGCGGAGGCCGACCAGGACACCCGTCGTGCTGATCGAGGTATCCTTGGTCGAATTTTCGTCGTCGATCTTGAACTTGAACGAACCCAGGCGCTGGGCGCGTACTTCGGCGAAGAGATTGAACTTGGCGTTCAGCGCATAGTTGACGCCGGCAACGGCTTGCAGGTGTAGGACGGAGGTCGAGCTATCCGCGTCCAGTATGGTGAGCTTCAGATTGCTGACCCCCACACCGGCGCCGACATAAGGCACGAGCTTACCTTTCACCGGAAAATCATAATAGGCATTGCCATCGATACCATAGGCTTCGGTCTTGCCATCGAGCGTGCCGGACTGACTGGCGCCGCCATAGCTCACGGTCAGGGATTTCGTATCCTGCCTGCTGGCCGACAAGGCAATTTCACCGCGCAGATTGTGCGACAGCTTCTTACCCCAGACCGCCGCGAAAGTGACGCCCGCTTCGTTATTTACGCGGGCATTCGCGCCTGCAAAAGTGACATCGTAGTGCGATTCACCAGTAGCTCCCCCCGCCACGGATACATAGCTGTCCTTGGCGGAAGCCGACGACACGTTTGCCGCGAGCGCCAGGACGGATGCGACCGTAACAGCCAAAAGAATACGCATAAAAACTCCTGCGGTTTAAGAAGTTATAAAAAATAAGCGGCACCAGGCCGAGCCGCGCCAAGACCACAGTTTCAATCACAGGTAAAGACTGCAACGGCATTATTTGACCGCCGGGCTTCTGGTCGATTCCAAATGTATCAATTTTGACACATTTTGTTGTATTAAGGCACGCGAAAAAACCGCCAACCTTTGCAAGCTGACGGTTTGGTTTTGATCGCCGAATGCTCTAAGCCGCCTTCGCTGCCTTGGTGTCGAACCGGCCATAAAAGGTTTCGCCCTTGGCCGCCATGTCGCGCAGCAATTGCGGTGGGGCGAAGCGTTCACCGTAGAGCTTCGTCATGCGATCCAGTTCCTCGACGAATTTCGCAATACCGATCGAGTCCATCAGCGAGATAATCCCGCCGGACCATGGCGCGAAGCCCCAGCCCAGGATCGAACCGACATCGGCCTCGCGCGGGTTGGTGATCACGCCTTCCTCGAAACAGCGCGCCGCCGTCACGGCCTGTACGTAAAGCAGGCGCTTCTTCAGTTCCTCGACCTCGGCCGGATTGGCTTCGGCCACCTTTAGCGGGAACATGTCAAGCGTCCCCTGCCACAGGGTCTTGGGCGCGCCCTTGGCTTCCGGGTAATCATAGAAGCCCTTGCCGTTCTTGCGGCCCAAGCGGCCATCGGCGACCATCTGGGCCACTTCCTTTTCGCCGGGGATCGGCTGGTAGGCGTCGCCCATCGCCTTCGCGGTTTCGGACGTGATCTTGGTCAGCAGGTCGAGCGCCACATCGTCCATCATTTCCAACGGACCGCGCGGCATACCGGTCATGCGGCCGGCATTGTCGATCAGCGCCGGGGCGACGCCTTCCGACCACATGATCATGCCTTCGGCGGTGAACGGAATGAAGCAGCGGTTGGCGAAGAAAAAGCGCGAGTCGTTGACCACCACCGGCGTCTTTTTGATCTTGAGCGCGAAATCGATGGCCTTGGCCACCGTGGCGTCCGAGGTCTTTTCACCGCGGATGATCTCGACCAGCATCATCTTGTCGACCGGCGAGAAGAAGTGGATGCCGATATAGTTTTCAGCGTGCGACGAGGCCGTGGCCAGAAGCGAGATGGGGATGGTCGAGGTATTGGTGCCGAAGATCGGCCCATTTTGAGCATCTGGCCTGCCATTGGCGTAGAGCGGCGCCTCGGCCTGTTTCGTCACCTGTTCCTTGAGGTCGGTGTTTTCAAATACGGCCTCGACCACCAGATCGGAACCGGCGATGGCGGCATAGTCCGTCGTGGCGGTGATCAGGTCGAGGATGCCCTGCGCCTTGTCCTGGGTCATCTTGCCGCGCGAAACGGATTTCTTCAGCAATTCCTCACAATGCGCCTTGCCCTTGTCGGCCGAAGCCTGGTCGCGGTCAAGAAGGATGGTCTTGATACCGGCGAGCGCGCTAACATAGGCGATGCCCGCCCCCATCATGCCCGCGCCGATCACGGCTACCTGCGCCACATCCGTCTTCGGCACGCCCGCCGGACGGCCGGAGCCTTTACCGATGGCCTGCATCGACATGAAGAAGGTGCGGATCATCGCCTTGGCCTGCGGCGTCGCCAGGGTCTTGCAGAAGAAACGGCTCTCGATCCGGATGGCGGTATCGAACGGCACCTGCAAGCCTTCATAAACGCTGTGCATCAGATTGATGACCGCCGGATAGTTGCCATAGGACTGCTTGCGCAGCAGGGCATTGCCCATGATGAAGACCTGCGCGCCCGCCGGATGGTAAGGCCCACCACCGGGAATTTTGTAGTCCTTCTTGTCCCAGCGGGCGACCGGATCGCCTTTTGTCTTGATCCAGGTCTTCGCGGCCTCAACCACCTTGTCGTCATCCGTCACTTCATCGACAATACCGGCAGCCAGCGCTTCGGCGGGCTTGAACGACTTGCCTTCCGACATCGCCATCAGGGCGGCCTGCACACCGATCAGGCGCGGCAGGCGCTGCGAACCGCCACCACCGGGGAACAAGCCGATCTTGACTTCCGGCAGACCGACCTGAACCTTCGGCCCGTTCGACAGCACGCGGTAATGGCAGGCGAGCGACACTTCCAGACCGCCGCCCAGCGCCAGGCCGTTGATCGCCACGGCCACCGGTTTGCCGCAGGTTTCCAGCAGACGATAGACGCGGTTCATCTCAAACGCCGCGTCGAAACTGGCTTTCAGGATTGATTGCTCGTCGGTCGCCCCGCCTTTCGCTTCCCAGGCGCCCGAAAGCATTTCTTCCAGGTCGGCGCCGGCACAGAAGCCGGAAGTCTTGCCCGAAGTCAGGACCACGCCCTTGACCTCGGCATCGGTCCTGGCGCGCTCGGCGATAGAGGCCAGATCGGCCAGCGCGCCCTTGGTGAAGGTGTTCATCGACTTGCCGGGCACGTCGAAGGCGCAGAGCAGGATACCGTCGGCGTCGAGGTCTGTTTTGAAATTTTCCATTGTCCCTGTCCTTCTCTTATACGCGCTCGATCACGGTCGCCGTGGCCATGCCGCCGCCGACACACAAGACCGCAAGGCCCGTCGACTTGCCGGAGCGTTCCAGTTCATCGGCGAGCGTCCCCAAAATCATCGCCCCGGTGGCGCCGAGCGGATGGCCCATGGCGATAGCGCCGCCACAGACATTGATCTTGTCATGCGGAATATCGAGCACCTGCATATAGCGCAGCACCACGGCGGCGAAGGCTTCATTGAGTTCATAAAGATCGATATCGGTCGTCTTCATGCCGAGCCGTTTCAGCAACTTTTCGGTGACGTAAGAGGGACCGGTGAGCATGATCGAGGGTTCCGAACCAATCGAAGCCGTGCCGAGGATACGCGCCTTCGGTTTCAGGCCGGTGATCTTTCCCGCCTCCCTGGAGCCGACCAGGACCGCACCGGAGCCATCGACGATCGAGGACGAATTGCCCGGTGTATGGACGTGATTGACTGTCTCGACCTCCGGATAGCGCTGGTTGATGACCGAATCGAAGGCCATTTCCCCCAGCCCGGCGAAGGACGGATTCAGGCCGCCCAGAATCTGCATATCGGTATTGGGGCGGATCGTCTCATCGTGATCGAGCGCGATGATGCCCATCTGATCCTTGATCGGCACGATGGCATTCCCGAAGCGGCCCTCGCTCCATGACCTGGCGGCGCGCTTGTGGCTCTCGACCGAATAAGCGTCGACATCGGTGCGCGAAAAGCCCCATTTGGTGGCGATCATATCCGCCGAAACGCCCTGCGGCACGAAATGGGTCGGGAAGGCCGCCGCCACATCGATGGCCCAGGCGCCGCCATCGGACCCCATCGGCACGCGACTCATGCACTCGACCCCGCCGCCGATGGCCATGACCGCCTCGCCGGAAACCACCTTGGCGGCGGCGATATTGACGGCCTCCAGACCCGAAGCGCAAAACCGGTTGACCTGCGCCCCGGCAACCGTTTCGGCATAGCCGGCGGCCAGAACCGCGGCGCGGCCGATATCCCCGCCCTGTTCGCCGACCGGCGTCACGCAGCCCCACGACACGTCATCGACGATCGCCGTATCGAGATGATTGCGTTCCGCCAGATGGCGCAGCACCTGCGCCGAGAGGTCGAGCGCCGTGATCTGATGCAGGGAGCCATCCTTCTTGCCCTTGCCGCGCGGCGACCGCACATGATCATAGATATAGGCTGAATTTTCAGGGCTGGGCATGAACGGCTCCTCTGTTTCCGGGGCATTTTCTGGTCAGGCATAGATGCGCTTTGTTTACGCGAACGTCAAGATAAGCGGTAAAAATATTCTACAATACCCGGCGGAAAATACCCGTTCATCCATCTAATTATAATACAATATCTTGACCTGTGCGCATCAAACGATTAGGTCATTTATAAGATAATTACAGGAACCACTTCATGGATACCGCCGCCTCCCTTTCGACTGTCGCAGTCCAGACCAAACTGCGCAAGATAGAAACCTTCGCCGTACCGCCGCGCTGGCTGTTTGTGCGCGTCGAAACCGAGGACGGCGCGGTGGGCTGGGGCGAAGCCTCGCTGGAAGGCCATACCGAAGCGACACAGGCCGCCTTCGCCGAAATCCGCGAACGCTTCATCGGTCACGACGCCGAACGTATCGAGGATATGTGGCAGGTGTTCTATCGCCTGGGCTTCTATCGCGGCGGTCCGGTGCTGATGTCGGCCCTCTCCGGCTTCGACCAGGCGCTATGGGATCTGAAGGCTCGCCGCCTCGGCGTACCGGTCTGGCAGTTGCTCGGCGGCCAGGTGCGTGACCGCGTTCAGGTCTATGCCTGGATCGGTGGCGATCGTCCGTCCGAGGTGGTTGACGCCGGCAAGGCGCGGCTGGCGCAGGGCTTCAAGGCCGTCAAGATGAACGCCAGCGAGGACATGGGCTGGCTTGATTCGCCCAAGGTGATCGATGGCGTCTGCGACCGCCTGACCTCGGTGCAGGCCCTGGGCCTCGATGTCGGGCTGGATTTCCACGGCCGTGTCCACAAGCCGATGGCCAAGCAGATCGCCCACGCGCTGGAACCGCTGCGGCCGCTATTTATCGAGGAGCCGCTGCTTTCCGAACACCCGGAAGCCATCGCGCAGTTCGCCAACCTGACCTCAACCCCGGTGGCCCTGGGCGAACGTCTGTACAGCCGCTGGGATTTCAAGCCTTTCTTCGAGCGCGCCTGCGTCGATATCATCCAGCCCGATCTCAGCCACGCCGGCGGCATTTCCGAGGTGAAGCGCATCGCCGCCATGGCCGAAGCCTATGATGTCGCCATCGCCCCGCATTGCCCCCTGGGACCGCTGGCCATGGCCGCCTGTTTCCAGATCGGCATTTCCACGCCGAACCATGTCATTCAGGAGATGTCGCTCGGCATCCACTACAACACCAACGGCCACGACCTGCTGTTCTATATGAAGAACCCCGAAGTGTTCGATGTAAAGGACGGTTATGTCGAAGCGCTGCAAGGCCCCGGCCTCGGTGTCGAGATCGACGAGGACAAGGTGCGCGAAATGGCGAAGGACTGCCCGCCCTGGCGCAATCCGGCATGGCGTGGTCCGGATGGCTATGTGAGAGAGTGGTAGTTTAAGGAAGTAAGGTTTGAATCCACAGATTGCACAGATTAACACAGATTAAGGCGCGTTAGCGCATCAGCCCATTTGGCAATAACTTTCCCAATGCCGCATGAGTATGACAGGCACGATAGCACCACTTAATCTGTGCAATCTGTGGATTCCTTTTCTATCTCTTGCTCTCCGCTACACCACACCGTAAAACGTCTTAACTCAGACAAAAACAGGATCAGGAAACCATGACCGCCATTCTCCGCCGTTCCGCCCCCGGTGCTATCCTTGGCGAAGGCCCGCTATGGTCGAAGCGCGATCAATGCGTCTACTGGGTCGATATCCTGTCGCACAACCTCCACGCCTATTATCTCAGCGGCGAAAGCAAGACCTGGCATTTCCCCGAACCGATCGGCTGGGTCATCGAGCGTGAGCAAGGCGGCTTCATCGCCGGCCTGATGTCGGGCTTCGCCGAGGTGACGCTCGAACCGCTGACCATTAAGCACATCGCCACCCCCTATCCCCACGAGCCGGAAAACCGCCTGAACGACGCCAAGGCCGACGATCGCGGCCGCATCTGGGCCGGCTCAATGCACAAGCCGATTACCAAGGTTTCCGGCGCCTTTTACCGCCTGAATACCGACCTGAGCTGGCAGGAAGTCGATGGCCCTTACAAGATCGCCAACGGCCCGACCTTCTCCGCCGATCACGCCCGCGTCTATCACACCGACACCGGCAGGAACGAAATCTACGTCTTCGATGTCATCGACGGCGAACTGGCCAACAAGACCTTGTGGCTGACCTTTCCGGAAGACTGGGGCGGCCCGGACGGCATGACCACCGACGCCCAGGGCGGCATCTGGATCGCCCACTGGGGTCCCGGCAAGGTGACGCGCTTCAACCCCGACGCCACGGTCGATTTCTCCATCGACATGCCAGCCAAACAGATCACCAGCCTGTGCTTCGCCGGCGATAATCTGGATCGTGTCTTCGTCACCTCGGCGGCGGAAAACCTGCCGGAAGACCGCGAAGGCGGCACCCTGTTCGAGATTCCCGCGCCGCTGCTGCGCGGCCATACAGGATTGGAGCCGCAGAAGTTCGGCGGGTAATTCAGGGGATGATCGTGAGCCGCGGACATGGATTGCAACACCTTCTGAACGCACCTGCGTCCCTGTGATAAAACTCCGGTGGATAAGGCGCCCGCGTGGTGCTAAACCCGCCGCGTAAATATCAGATTCCATGAAGATTGATCACATGACCTACGCCGCGCCCGCCCTGCTCGCCGCCGATTGGGGCACCACCAATTTCCGCCTGTTCCTCTTCGGCACCGATGGCGGGATCATCGCCAAGCATACGGCCAATATCGGCCTGAAAAACCTCGGTGTCCTGTCGTTCGAGCAGGCCCTGCTGTCGGTCATGAAGGGCGATTTCGACCGGCCGGACCTGCCCATCCTGCTGTCCGGCATGGTCGGTTCGCGCACGGGCTGGGTGGAAGCCCCCTACCAGGCCTGCCCGTCGAGCCTGAAGGACATCGCCACGCATCTGGTCGATGCCCCGTCTTCGCGCCTCAAGGTCAAGATCGTGCCCGGCCTGTGCGCGCCGGCGGATCACGAAGGCCTGCTCAATGTCATGCGCGGCGAGGAAACCCAGCTTTTCGGCCTGGGTAACGGCGTGTTCGTCCTGCCCGGCACCCATTCCAAGTGGGCCGTGGTGGAAAACAATGTCATCGAGGGCTTCAGCTCCTACATGACCGGCGAAATGTTCCAGGTCCTGAAACGTCACTCCATCCTGGGCGACCTGATGGATAACGACAAGGACGACGAAGCCGCCTTCACCCTGGGCGTCGATCGCGCCATGGCCGACAAGTCCTTCCTGTCCCTGGTCTTTTCCGCCCGTACCGAGGGCCTGTTCGGCCATATCAAGCCGGAAAGCCTCTCTTCCTATCTCTCCGGCCTGTTGATCGGCTCGGAAATCCGCGCCGAGAGCATCCGCCACGGCATCCGCCCGGTCGGGATTGTCGGCGATGGCACCCTCAGCAATCTCTACAAACGCGCCCTCACCCATACCGGCTTCACCGATGTCACCATTCATGATGGCGACGCGGCGGCGGCGGCGGGACTGTGGGCCATCGCCCACGAAGGGAAGCTCGTATTATGACCTTGATGGAACAGTGGCAGGACGCCCTGAAAACCTTGCCGCTGGTGGCGATCCTGCGGGGCCTGCGGCCGGATGAGGCGCTTGGCGTTGGCGAGGTGCTGGTCGAGGCCGGTTTCCGCATCGTCGAAGTGCCGCTCAATTCGCCCGATCCGTTTGACTCCATCAAGCTGCTCGTTCAGGCGCTTGGCAAGCGCGCCATTGTCGGCGCGGGCACGGTGCTCAATGTCGCCGATGTCGAAACGCTCCATGCGGTCGGCGGCCAGATCTGCATCTCGCCCAACGCCAATCCGGACGTCATCCGCCGCGCCAAGGCCCTGGGCCTGATCTCCTTTCCGGCCTTCTTTACCCCAACCGAAGCCTTTTCAGCCATCGATGCCGGCGCCGACGCCATCAAGCTGTTCCCCGCCGAACTGGCCGGCACCACGGGCCTGAAAGCGATGAAGGCCGTATTGCCGAAACATATTCCGGTCTTCCCGGTCGGCGGCGTCAATCCGGAAAATATGGGCGACTTCATTGCCGCCGGCGCCGCCGGTTTCGGCATCGGCTCGGCGGTCTTCAAGCCGGGCGACACGCCTGAAATCGTCTACAGGAAGGCCCGTGCTTTCGTTGAAGGCTGGGAAAACCTGCACAAGGCATAAAAAACCGCCGGAAGCCAATCGCTTCCGGCGGTTTTTATTTGCCCCTACTGCACGATCCGCAACTTGCCGATCCGCATGAAGATATCCGACATCGCCGCGCTCAGTTGCGAAGCCGTCTTCAGGTCATAGTAATAGATCGTCTTGCTGGCGCACTTCTGCAACATGCTTGAATTGCCTTCCATCACACGCACCACAAAAACGGTGACCCCCTTGTCCTTCGCCGCCTGACAGGCCAAAGCCGTGCGGGTGTCGATGTCAGAGGTCTTACTGCTCCAGCGGTTTTCCGTATTCTCACCATCGGTGACGACGATCATATACTTGTCCATATCCGGATCACCCCAGACGACACCTTGCGAATAGGGCGCTTCAGGCGACAATATCTCCATGCCCATCTGCACGCCGATGGTAATATTTGTATTTCCACCGGCCGTCAGCGCATTGACGTAGGTTTTGGTGTCGCTGATGCTGGTCGTCATATCCTGGATAACGGCGGGAGGCGTGCTGGTACAATCTTCAGCCACATAGCTACTGTCAGGTATGATGGCATCGAAGGCCGCCGCCGATACATCATAAGATTTGTTCCGATCGGTAAGGCATCCCTTCCAGCCCGTGCGTTCATCGGCAAGCAGGTCGACAGTGACGTTTGTCTTATTCTTCTTGACGGTTACATTATACTTAAACGCCGTAAAACCGCTCGGTGCGTAATTTTTGTAGTCGTTGTAATTCGCATTTCCAGACGTCGTGCTGATTTCAGGCGCAGCACTCTTTAAGGTCAGGTCCGATGAATTATATGTGCTTTCAAGTGTATACTTATAAAGCGTATATTTACTGCCCACTTGTTCATAGGACATGGCGGAAATTTTATAGGTCGTGGAAGAACCCGACGTGGTTGTCTTATAGAAAATCTTCTCTTTGGCGTTTGTCAGGCAATTGGATTTATTGGTGGCCGTCGCACAGATCGCATCATACACTTTCCATACGGAACGGCAGAAATAATAGGTCGTAAACCCTCCATCCGAATTTTGGGCGCACCGCGTATAATCGACAAAAGAATAGGTCGTGTCCGTCTTCATACGCACCTGCGTATTGAACGGCACAACGCCGACCTTGACGTCCGAACTGTTCTTGCCGTTGGCATCGAGCAATGAGTTCAGCACCGAAGTGACGCTCGATTTCAAGTTGGTCAACTTGCTGCTCTGGTTCATCGAACCGGTGACATCAAGCACCAGCGCCAGTTCAAACGGATTGACCTCGGACTGGGCAACGGAACTGACCGTCAGGGTCTGGGTGCCCAGGCCGACAAGGCCAAGGAAGATCGGCTTGATCGTCGCCGTCGCCGTATAGTTCAGTTTCGAGACATTATTGATGACCGTTTTCTTGAGACTGTGCTCACCCAGAGCGATATCGCTGTCATCGAAATTATCGTCAAAAGCCTGCTGCGCCGCCGCCTGGGATATCTTGTCCCCCTGGCTGGCCGTCAGCGCGCCGCGCAGGACGGCGATATCGGCGGCGTCCTGCATCTTGTTGCGCGCATCGTTGATACGTGAAAAATCGATGGCCCCACCGGTTATAGCGACCAGAAACAAGGCGCTCAAACCAAAGATGATGGCGACGTTTCCGCCCTTATGACTCTGGAACCTGTTCCACAGCCCGGATTTTACAGACATGACTGGCCCCGTAAGAATTACGCCCGCCGGCAGTCTGGCATCATATGTTTAAATAATTGAAATGAGACGTAGTAAACACCGCGCCTTTCTTTATTAACCAGGCCCTCCGCCTGAAACCATCAGCTTCAGGCGGACGGCTGAGCCTACTTCTTTTCCGGCAGGGCATAGGCGATCAGATAGTCACCTTCAGGCGTTTTCATGAAGTGGTGCCCGCCGGCCATGATCACCACATACTGCCGCCCATTCTGCTCATAGACCATCGGATTGGCCTGCCCGCCCGCCGGCAGGGTGTCCTGCCACAGGGTCTTGCCGGTCCTGATATCGATGGCGCGGAACTGGTTGTCCGTGGTGGCGGCGATGAAGATCAGCCCGCCGGCCGTCACCGCCGGTCCACCATTATTGGGCGTGCCGATGGTGATGGGCAGCAATGACGGAAGGCCAAAAGGCCCGTTGCGGCGGGCATCGCCAAAGGCGTGATCCCACAGGGTCTTGCCGGTTTTCAGATCGAAGGCACGAATGCCCCCGTATGGCGGCTGCTTGCACAGCATCCCCGTCACCGGCATCAGCCAGCCGGCATTGACATTGACGGCGAAGGGCGCGCCCGTCTGCGGCCCGGCCCCCTCGGCGCCGCCCTTGTTCGAGCGGCGCGGATCGCCGACCGGGAAGATCCCCTTGTCATCCGCCTGCTTGCGGGTCATCAATTGATCGTAGTTGGGCGTCAGGTTATAGTTGGCGATCACCACGCCCCGGCGCGGATCGATGGCCACGCTGCCCCAGTCCGATCCGCCGTTATAGCCGGGATACTGGATATAGGGCCGGTCAAGCTGCGGCGCGGTATAGGGGCCTTTATAGCTCGCCTTGCGGAACTGGATGCGACAGATCATCTGGTCGATCGGCGACATGCCCCACATCGACGCCTCGGTCATGTCCTTCTCGCGGACATTCTGATATTTCGAGTAAGGCTGGACCGGACTGCGTTCCTGCGGCTCGACACCGCCGACCTCGGCCTTCATCTGCCCCACCTCGGTCAGCGGCTTGCCGGTGCGGCGGTCGAGCACGTAGAAATCACCCTGCTTGGTCGGCAACAGGATAGCCGGCACCATCTGGCCGTTCACCGGGAAATTGACAAGCGAGACCTGCGAACCCTGATCATAGTCCCAGACATCGTTTATCGCCGTGTGGAAAACCCAGGCCGGTTTGCCGGTATCGACATTCAGCGCCACCAGACCGGACGAATACATCTTTTCCTCAGGCCGGCGCTGACCGCTGAGATAGTCCGCCGCCGAATTGCCCATCGGCAGGTAGACCTGACCCAGTTGCTCGTCACCCGTGGCGGTCGTCCACATATTCGGCGTTCCCGGCGTGTAGGTTTCGCCCGGCGGCGGCGCGCCGGTACGGTCCGGACGCATCATGTCCCACGCGAAGCGCAGTTGGCCGGTAATGGCGTCATAGCCCTGGATCACCCCGGAAGGCGCCCATTTATACTGGCCGTCCTGCACCTGATGGCCGGTGATGACAATGCCGTGGACGATGGCCGGGGCGGCGGTGATGGCGACCATGGACGGGATGACCTTGCCCATGCCATCGGTGATCTTCACCTGACCGCCGGTGCCGAAGCCCTGGCAGGATTGGCCATTCCTGGCATCCACCGCGATAACGCGGCCATCGAGCGTGCCCTCGAAGATACGCTCGGCGCACACGCTGCCGATGGCCGCCGCCGGCACCTTGTAATAGGTGACGCCCCGGCAGGCGGCGGTATAGGGAATGGCGTCATCCGGCACTTTCGGATCGAAACTCCAGCGCTTCTTGCCGGTGGCGGGGTCGAGCGCGTACATCTCGTTCATGCCGGTGCAGCCATAAAGCGTATCGCCAACCTTGATGGGCGTGGTTTCGGCGCCCCATTTATCGGGCTGGTTGCCGGTGCGGTAAGTCCAGGCGACCTTCAGGGTCTTGACATTATCGGCATTGATCTGGTTGAGATCGGCATAGCGCTGGGCGCTTGGGCCGCCACCATAGGCCGGCCATTCCGTACCCGCCGCCGCGGTATCGAAAGCCAGTGTGTTGCCCGCATCGGCCACCGGAGACTGCACACCCGACCGATTGGTAATCCCGACAGCGATACCGAGCAGAACGACAAAGGCGGCGATACCCGCAAAGCCCTGCCAGCGGCGTTTTTCGCCATCGACCGGCAGCAGCGACGGCAGGATAGCGACCACGAACAGCAACAGAACCAGCGGCGCGACGATACGCGGCACCAGCGCCCAGCCGTTCAGGCCGGATTCGCTGAACGCCCACAAAACCGTCAGGATAAAGGTGGCGATATAGACCCAGGCGCCGAGCACCCTGCCGGCGAAAATCAACCCGCCGGAAACCGCCAGCGCCAGGCCGGCCAGCAGATAATACCAACTGCCCCCCAGCATGGCCAGTTGAACCCCGCCAATGATCAGGATCACCCCGATCACCACCAGCACCACGCCCAGCGCCTTCGCGGGCCAACCCGCTTCCACTTTCGATAATAATCCAGCCATTGTACCCTCCGCTGGTTTCGGCGGTCCAACGGGCTGTCGAAACTCGTTTCAAAATGAACTATATCAGCGTAGGCTTTGAAAAATAAAAATTCAAAGTGTTACCGCTTTGCCGGGCAAAACGGGAAAATAGACAGCTATCAGGCGGCCTGGGTTTGCGCCTCCGCAAAGGCCAGCCGTGCCTGCCGGATCTGGCCGTGATGATCAGCGGCCCATTTCATCAGGCCCATCAGGGGCGGCATCATCGATTCCCCAAGCGGCGTCAGGCGGTATTCCACCGAAGGCGGCACGGTCGGGAAGACATGGCGGCTGACCAGGCCGTCACGTTGCAGATCGCGCAGGGTTTGGGTCAACATGCGTTGCGAGATATCCGGCACGGCGCGCTTCAGTTCACCGAAGCGATGCGGGCGGGTACCGAGCGCCACCATCAGGAGGCTAGACCATTTATCCCCGATATGATCGAGCACATCGCGCACGGGGCACTTGCTGCTGTCGATCTTGCCTTCAATCTCGATCATCACGGCGCGCATGGCGTCGCGCAGGGCCGGCGTAATCACTGGTTCCTTCAAGGTAACTATCTCCCGTCAAACTGCCGTCTTTACAGGCCTGGAATTGCGATTATCTTTCCACTAGTCTCATTTAGTAACCAGATATCACAAAGGAACCATCATGTCCAATCTGCTCGTTACCGGCGCCAACGGCAAGCTCGGCCGCCATGTCGTTTCCCTGCTGCTGGAAAGCGGTAAGGACCATGTCATCGCCGCCTCGCGCGATACCGCCAAACTGGCTGATCTCGCCGCGAAGGGGGCTGAAACCCGCCGCGCCGATTTCGATGATCCGGCCTCGCTGGCGGCCGCCTTCAAGGGCATCGATCGAGTCCTGATCATCTCGACCGATGCGCTCGGTTCCGGCCAGCGTCTGAAGCAACATCTCAATGCCGTCAAAGCCGCTGCGGAGGCCGGCGCGGAAATCGTCTATACCTCGATGCCCAAGCCGGATGGTTCCGCCGTCGTCTTCGCGCCGGATCATGCCGGCACGGAAAAGGCCGTCATTGCCAGCGGCCAACCTTATACGATCCTGCGCGATTCCTGGTATCAGGAAAACCTGCTGATGAACCTGCCGGGCGCCTTCGCTTCCGGAACGCTCTACACCTCGGCTGGCGAAGGCAAACAGGCGCACGTCTCCCACGCCGATGTCGCCCGTTCGGCGGCGGCGGCCCTCAGCAGGCCTTCGGCCAACGAAATCCTCACCCTGACCGGCCCTGAGCTTTTCACCACGAAACAGATTGCCGCCCTCGCCTCCGAAGTCACCGGCAAGCCGCTGGCTGTGGTCGACCTGACCGACGAACAACTGGCCGGCGGCATGAAGGCGGCGAGCGTACCGGAAGTCCTCATCCCCATGCTCGTCTCGTTCGACACCACCACCCGTGAGGGCGGCTTCGACATCCTGACCGGCGATGTCGAAAAACTGACCGGCCGCAAGCCCGAAACCCTGCGCGCCTTCTTCGAGGCCAACAAGACGGCGTTCTGAACTTGCGGACAGGCGCATGGCCGTTTATCAAACCGCCATGCGCCTCCTGCCTGCCGAACCCCGCCATATCCCCGACCTGTCGCAACTGGCGACAGACACTTTTGTCGAAACTTTCGGTCACCTCTATCCGCCGGAAGACCTTAATGTCTTTCTGGAAAAATCCTACGCGCCTGAGCAACTGACATCAGATATTGCTGATCCGGCGCAGTTCTGGCGCATTGTTTATGACGGCAATGAAGCCGTTGCCTACCTGCAATGCGGCCCGGTCGGCCTGCCCCATCCTGACGCCGACCCGGCACATGAAGGCGAGTTGAAACGTCTCTATATCCATTCCAGCCAGCAAGGCAAAGGACTTGGCAAGAGGCTCCTGGCCATTGCAATCGACTGGATGGCCGAAACATATCCCGGCAATCCCCAGTGGATCGGCGTGTGGAGCCAGAACCACAAGGCACAGGGCCTGTATGGGGCTTACGGTTTCGAGCGGGTGGGTGAATATCGCTTCCCTGTCGGGAAAACGCTCGATGACGAATTTATCCTGCGCCGGCAGCCTTAAACCTTGCAGATATCGATAAACGCTTTTTCCGCCCGTGTGCCGGATCGTTCCTTCAGGCGGATCAGGTAGAAAAACCGTGGCGGCAGACCGATGTCCTTGCCTTGCAACAACCCGGCGCGGATCGCCCGCCGGGCCACCAGTTCGGATTGCAACGAGACACCCAGTCCGGCCTCGACCACGCCGCGCACCGCCTCGTTCGACGGCAGTTCCATGACGATACTGCCGCCATCCAGCTTTAAATCTATCGTGGCGAGATAATCTTCCAGAATATGCCGCGTGCCGGACCCCGCTTCACGCACGATAAAGCGAAAACCCGTCCAATCCGCCTGGGTCAGTGTCTCCGGCAGGGCCAGATCAAGCGGCGCGATCAGCACCAGCCGGTCGCCGGTCAGCGGGCTTATGACCAGGCGCGGATCGTCGGCCCGGCCTTCTACCACGGCGATATCCGCCTCCCCGGCCAGAACCTGCGCCACCGCCCGGTCGGTATTACCGATTTTGAGCACCAGGGTCAGACCGGGATAGGCACCATGAAATCGCGCCAGCCGTTCCGGCAACCAGAAATTGGCGACCGTCTGGCTGGCGGCGATTTTCAGCATCCCGCGCAGGCCGCCGGTCACTTCATGCAGGGTTTGCTCGGCCTCCCGCGCCCGCGCCAGTACCGCCCGTGCTTCCGGCAGGAACAGACGCCCGGCCTCGGTGAGCGCGATGCCGCGTCCGATGCGGTCGAACAGCTTCGTGCCGTAACGGGCCTCCAGCGCGGCGATGGCCGAACTGACCGCCGATTGCGTCAGGTTGAGCGTTTCCGAGGCGCGGGTCAGGTGCTCGCGCTCGGCCACGGCGATAAAGATGCGCAGTTGCTCAAGGGTCATGCCCTTGTCTAAGCGAAAGCCAAGGTGAGTCCCAGTGTAAAAAGCGAGATGAACAGGGTTCCCAGCGCGCCGAGCGCAAGCGGTGCCCAACCCTTCGCTTTCAACGCGGCGACATGCGTCTTCAGACCCATCGCCCCCAGGGCCACCGCCAGCAGAAATCCGGACATTTGCCCGCTCAGGGCCGTCACTTCACACGGCAGGGCGAACAGGCTGTTCACCGCCGCCAGGGCCAGAAAGCCTATAACAAATAACGGTACACCAAGGCCGGTGCTTCTCTCCGCCGCCTTACGTCGTCCGAACCGGAGGCCCATCACCAGCGGCGCCAGCATCAGGATGCGCGTCAGCTTGGCGACCGTGCCCGACTGCGTGGCTTCCGGCCCGATCTGCGCCGTGGTCCCGACCACCTGCGCCACCTCATGGATCGAGGCCCCGGCCCACAGGCCATAGCGGCGCGCATCCAGCAGCAGGAGATGATCGATCAAGGGATAAAACAGCATCGCCGCCGTGCCGAACAAAGTGACCATAGCGACCGCATAGGCGACATCCTCATCCTCCGCGCCGGTCACCGTATTGACGCCCGCCACCGCCGAAGCCCCGCAGATGCTGGTGCCCGCCGCGATCAGTTCGGCCAGCTTCGGCGTCACGCCCAGCATGCGCCCCAGCGCGCGGATCGTCAAAAAACTGGCCGCCAGACCCGCGGCGACAATCACAAACCCGGTCCAGCCGATGGCCGCGATCTGTCCGAAACTGACCTGCAAGCCCAATAAGGCGACCGCCCAGCGCAACAGGCTGCGTGACGATAAGGCGATGCCCGCCTCCATACGTTCCGGTAGCTTCACCGCATGAGCCAGGAACAGACCGATGACCGCCGCCAGGATCGCCGGCGACACCGCATTCATATGCGGTAACTGGTGAAGCCCGAAGGCCAGTCCGCCGATCAGGGACGCGATAACCACACCCGGAAAGATGTCTGGCAGGCGGGCCAGTTGTCGGGTAGCGATATCGGTCATGAAGGCGGCTTTCAGTTTGTCTGATAGCCGGTTTCTATAGGCCCGCTTTCATTCGATCCAATGGATTGAACTTATAAAATTGTTCGATAAATTTTATTGATTGCGCAGCCACAGGACCAGCGGCCAGGCATAGCCTTCATTTTTCAGATTGCTGATCACCTGTAGCGGGTTGAGCCAGACCAGTTCGTGATCGGCCTCGCATTTCAGCGCCGGGTCGATGCCGGTTTGCCGGATCTCGAAGATATGACTGTGATTGTTATAGGGCGTGCCGTCCTCGTGGATGATGTAGTGCATCAGATCCGCGACCGGCCGCACCACCTCGACCACCAGCCCGGTTTCCTCACCGAATTCGCGCACCACCGCTTGGGCGGGCGTCTCGTCGCCATCCGCCGCCCCGCCGGGCAGGTCATAGCTGTAATTGTCATAACCGATACGGACACAGGCGATCAGACCGTCCCGCGCCAGTATGCCGTAGCCACCGGTACGCGGCTTGTAGATCAGGTTTGGGTCAGGCGTGCCGAACTGCTTAATCATTACCGTACAGGCTCGCATAAGGATCGGCGACCTTGCCACCCAGGAAATCGTCATAGGACGCCGCTGGATAGCCGACCGGCATCGTCTTGGATTCACGCCAGGCATCGAGCACGGCGTCGCGCACATCGCTGGCGCCCTCACCCAGCCGTTCAGCGATAAAGGCCTTGCCGCGCGGGTCGCCATCCTGGAAACCGCCGGCCTTTTCAAGCGCGTAAAGCGGCGTCACCTGCGCGAAATGGCGTTTGATCCGCGTGCCGACGCAGACCTCAACCGCGCGGGTGCAGGGCACATAGGTCCCCATATGGTCCCTGATATCGGCGGCGGTGATATTGGCCTGGACAAAAGTCCCCTCCAGCGGCCCGTGAATCCGCGCGTTGGTATAGCCTTCCGGATTGGGGAAACTGCCCCAGCCGTTATAGTGGATGCTCAGGTGCAGGGGCTGGGTGGCGTCGCCGATATAATGCGCCATAACGCCGATGTCGCGCAGGGTCAGCGCCTCGCGGCGGAGACGGTCGGCGCGATACCATGCCTTCCTCGCCCGGTCGGTTTCGCGGCCTTCCATCAGGGTCAGCACGCGCCAGTAGGCCATGTCCTTGGCCACCTGCTGCCAGGCGTCAATCGTGGCATAAGGCAGATAGCCGGATTTCGCCGGATCGATGCTTTTGGCGCGCAGCGACGCCTCGAAATCGGAACGCGTCTTCGGCAGGTCATCGAGCGATTGCCCGGCCAGGGTCAGGCCGTTGTCATCGAGATCGATGAAATGCGCCGGCGTGCGCTCGGAGTCATGCACATTGCCCGCCCCCTTCCAGCGGTCCGGTTCGCGGGCATATTCACCAGCATCGGCGATTCCCGCCGGGCTGCGCAGGAAATAGGGTACATAGCCGGGCAAGGCGCGCATGGCTTCTTCAGCCAGAAGACGGTGACCGGTCGCACCCCATCCCCAGGCCGTGCCGGCGATGACCGCTCCCAGAACCACAGACGCTGCCAGAGTCTTTAAACGCATACCTTGCCCCTTTCAAACACCCCGGATAGTCCGTTACCTAATCCGTGCCTAATCCGTTTCTGGCGCTAGAGTGACCTGAAGCCCGTTTAGATCATCGCGCATCAGAATCTGGCAGGAGAGACGCGAATTGCGCTTCACATTGAAAGCCTCATCGAGCTTTTCGTCTTCCTCGTCGGATTTCGGCACCAGTTTGTCCTGCCACGCATCGGCGACATAAACATGACAGGTGGCGCATTCCAGGCAACCGCCGCACTCGGCCTTGATCGGCAGGCCGTTGTCACGAATGATCTCCATGATCCGCCAGCCTTCGAGGGCCGGCAGGGTATGGACCACGCCTTCACGGTCGGTGCAGATGATATGCAGGTCTTCGTCGCTCATGCCGGTTCTCTGTTTCACACAAGATAAGGTCTTGGGTGTGCGTTTAAAGAGCCGGTCTGAAAATGCCAAGCCTTAAATGCCGACCCCACAAGTCAGCTATACTTAACTGCGCAAGGACCTGAGTTGCAGTTCGTGGAGATAGGCCGCGACATCATGCCGGGCGGCGTTCATGGCCGATCTGACCTTTTCCAGCCGGAAATCAGCCCCTTCCGCATCGCCACGCTCGGCCGATTCCGCCGCTGCCGCCAGCAGGCCCGCGCCGATGCCCGCCGCCGCGCCTTTTATGGTGTGAGCGGCATCGCGCCAGCCGGAGTGATCCGTCGTCAGCAAGGGGGACCACAAGTCGCATTGCTGCTCGAAGATGCGCAGCACCTCCTCCATCACCACGGCGTCATTCAGGGTATAGGCTTCAAGATGGCCGAAATCGACCACGCCGGTCAGGTCACGCAAGGCCATATGTATCTCCCGGAAGAATCAGAGAGGGCCACTGTGATACGTCCCGCCGTTTCCGGCAAGCCGGGCTGAGGTCAATGAGCGAGCGTAGGCAGATATTTCGCCGAAAGGACCGGCAGCAGATAAATGAATTCCAGCAGCAGCACCGCATACATGGCGCCCAGAACCGGGCGGCCGCCGCGGAAATTATGCACGATGCCGGCCACCAGCAGCCCGCTGACGGGGCCGAGGAGAAAATAGGGTGCGAGACGTTTGATCCTGGCCAGCATGGCTGCCTCCTGATGACAGCCGTCAGGTAATCAGGATTCAGGGCACCTCGCCATTCTATATTAACAACAGGTTAAAATTTTTTGTGGAATACGCCTAAAGAAAGAAATGGTTAACCTTAATGCCCACAAACGGGACTGGCGGGATTGCTGAACTTCGCTATGGTGCGCGGCAATCATAACAAGCCACACTGGATGCCATGCTTAAGCCCCTCTCCCAATTCCTTGCCGAACAATCCGCTCCCAATTCCCTGTGCCAACTGATCGCAGCCGTCGCCAATGCCTGCCAAGATATCGGCCATGCGGTCAATACCAGCGCCATCGACGGCCTGACCGGCGCACTTGAACAGGAGAATGTCCAGGGTGAGGTGCAGAAAAAGCTCGATGTCATCGCCAACGACATGATGCTGGACGCCCGGCGCTGGGGCGGGCATGTGTCCGCGCTCGTGTCGGAAGAAATGGAAGAGATTTACCCGCTTGCCGGCGGCGAATACCTGCTGGTCTTCGATCCGATCGACGGTTCCAGCAATGTCGATGTCAATGGCGTGGTCGGTACCATTTTCTCCATCCTGAAAGCCCCCGCCGGCCCGGTGACCGAGAGCGATGTACTGCAACCCGGCCGCAAACAACTGGCGGCGGGCTATGCCATTTACGGCCCGCAGACAACCCTTGTCCTGACCCTCGGCGCCGGTGTTTCCGCCTTCTCGCTCGACCAGACAACCGGCGACTGGCTGATGACCGTACCGCAAATGACAATCCCCGCAAGCACACACGAATTCGCCATCAATATGTCGAACCGCCGCCATTGGATGCCGCCGGTCCGCCGCTATATCGATGAATGCCTGGCCGGCAAGACCGGTCCGCGCGAGGCCGATTTCAACATGCGCTGGCTGGCCTCGATGGTCGGCGATGTCCATCGCGTCCTGACGCGCGGCGGCATCTTCATGTATCCGGTGGATGCGCGAAAAGGCATCGGCAAGCTGCGCCTGATGTACGAGGCCAATCCCATCGCCTTCCTGATCGAACAGGCCGGGGGCGCGGCAACCGATGGCCTCAATCCGATCCTCGATATCCAGCCGGAGGCCCTGCACCAGCGGGTCGGCGTCGTGCTGGGATCACGCGAAGAAGTCGAGCGCGTCACCGCTTATCACAAAGCCTAAGCCGCCTCAGTCTTTCGGGCGATCACCCGGCACTCATAGGCCGTCGTCCATTGATCGGCGGCGGCCTCGAAACGGATAGTGACCTTGGCCTTGCCGGCCAGATCAGGCAGCGGATAGGTTTTCACAGTACGCGCCACCGTAACCTCACCCGGCAGGGTTTCGTGCGCCAGCACCTGGCCGTCGATCAGGATATTGAAATCCTTGTTGTGATCGCTGCCGTTATAGCTGACCTGGAGGTCGAGCGGCCCCGGCCTGACCGCCAGCTCAAACTGGAAATAGCCTTTGTTGATCAACCGTCCGCGCTCGGCGATATGGCTGATGGCGGCGGTATTGGGCGTGCCCTCGAAGGCGTGATCGGTTTCCGGCTGCTGCTCGCCCAGACGGATAGAATCAACGGTCCGGCGCAGAATATCCGCCTTTTCGGCGGCAGCGGCGCGATAGCCGGCTTCCGCCTGCGGCCATTCGGCGGGCGTAAAGCGGCGGAAATAAACAGCGGTGCGGTTATGGTGCTGGCCATAGAAAGGCCTGAGCACGAGCTTTCCCGGCTGGCCGTGCGCGCCCAGGGAAAAGGTTTCGCCGGTCCGCACCAATATACCATCATTGCTGTCGGCGACCACCGCCGGGTCGAAGCCTTCCCAAGGCTTGTCCTTCGGCCCCAGATCGGCGGCCAGCACCAGCGGCCCATTAAGGAAAGCCACCAGCCGGTCATCATCGAGCATGGTTTCGGCATGGACCGCCATCGGCAAGGCAAGCCCAACGACATCGCCCGCCTTGAGCGATTTCAGCACGAGATAGCCATCCTGCGGCTGGCTCATCACCGCCTTGCCATTGACCGTCAGCTTCAGCACGGCGCACCAGACCGGCACGCGCAGCGCCAGTTCAAACGGCGACCTGGCCTGGGTAACGCGCAAGGTGACCTGTTCCTTCAGCGGGAAAGCCGTATCCATATCGAGCCTTACGCCCTTTTCCGCCCAGTCGAGCGTCGAGGCATAGTAGAGGTTGGCAATCACGCGGTCGCCCTTGCGCCACCAGATGCTTTCGCCATGCTTGGAATGGCTTTCCATGCCCGAACCGACGCAGCACCAGAAATCATTTTCCGGCGAGGAATGCACCCGCCCGAAACCGGAAGCCAGCGGCGTGAAATAGGTGAACATACCAGTTTGCGGATCCTGCTGTGACAGGATGTGATTGAGGTGCGCCCGCTCATAGAAATCGAAATAGCGCGCATCGCCCGACCAGCCATAAAGGTGCCGCGTCAGTTTCAGCATATTGTAGCTGTTGCAGGCTTCGCAGGTCTGCTGGCCGAGGCGTTTGGCCAGTTTGCGCGGCTCGCCGAAATGCTCGTATTCCGAATTGCCGCCGATGACATAGGAATGATCCTTCGTCACCGTCTCCCAGAAAAACAGCGCGGCCTTCGCGCTATCCTGACGATGCCGGTCGGTCGGCGCCACCTCGTAAAGCCGCGCCAGCCCGATCACCTTGGGAATCTGCGTATTGGCGTGTTTGCCAGCCAGTTCGTCATGGCCTTCGGCCAGCGGATCAAGCACGGCGCGGTGGCGAATACGCTCGGAAAGCACAAGCCAGCGCTTGTCTCCGGTGCGGGCGTAGAGTTCGGCATAACACTCATTGATGCCGCCATGCTCGGCGCGCAGGATTTCCTGGACCTGCGCATCGGACAAGCCCTCGAAAATGCGGCCGAGATAATCCGCCAGCCCCAAAGCAACCTCAAGCGAGGCCGGATCATCGCAATAGTGGTGGGCGTCAAGCGTGCCGGCCAGTACCTTGTGATAGGTATAGATCGGCACCCAGCCACCGTTCAGATCGAAGCCCTGGGTGCGGATATCGCCGCGGCGGATTTCCTCGAAAATGACCTTGCCATCGACCGTCTTGCCATCACGATCGACATTCGTGCCGCCCGCATAGCCATCCCCATTGCGCCCCTGCACCAAAGCCAGTTCACGAGTGATATAGAGCGCGCGTTCACGGAATTCCGGTTTGCCGGTCTGGGCATACATCAGACTGAGCGCCGACTGATAATGGCCAAGGCTATGCCCCGCGATGCCGCGCGCTTCCCAGCCGCCATATAGCGCGCCCTTCGGTTCCAGTCCGGCATAGAGGCGGAAATTATGCAGGAACCGGTCCGGGTCCAGTGATAGCAGATAGCGTTGGTTGGCCTCGATCGAGGTCAGGAACAGGGAGGGCTTCAACCGCACCGCCGACAGCGGAAACGGCGTAACCGCCACCACGTCGTTTCCAGCCTGCGCCCGCGCCTTTCCGCCCAGTCCGGTCGCAGCGATACCGGCGACTGACGCCAAAGCCGTTCGGCGTGAAAACTTCAACATGATCCAACTCCCTGTGACCGCGCTTTCCGCGCGTGTCCATAGCCCTATCGATCACGATACGGCCACGGGAGTCAATACTCATACAATTGAAGACTGGCGATAGACCTAAGTCATAGCCGACCGTGCGATCAGCGCCACACCCGAACATATGAGAACAATACCACCGATTTGCAGAATATGGATGGGTTCTTTCAAGACAATAACACCCAGGAGGGTTGCCACAATATAGCCAAGGGATGCCATCGGGTAAGCGATCCCGACCGGCAGTCGTGACAATACGACCAGCCAGGACAGAACACTTAAACCAAACAGAGCAAGGCCCAGCAAAAGCGGAGGTGAAAAAGTCAGGGCGAGTATGCGCGCACTCATAGGTTGGGATACAGCCGTCGCATTGAACCCGATCATGGCGATACGCAGCAGGAGTTGCGCAATCGCATTGAAGGTCACGCTGATGATCACAACGCCGTAAATTATCAACTGGCTCATAGGGCGGCCAGCCCCACCACGCCTATCAGGGCCAGGGTGACCAGGCTTACCCGGTCTTTCAATGCGAAGACGACCGGATCGTCGTGCATATCGCGGCGATGGCTCATGATAACAGCACGGGATATCCAGTACAACAACAGCGGACAGGCCAGGAACATGCGGCGTGGATGGGTATACAGCATGGTGATCTCCGGGTTCCCGATATACAGCGAAAACACGATGACCGCCGAATATCCCGCCGCCGCGGCCAAGGCTATCAGCGCCGGCAAATCCGTGATGCGATAGCCCCGATTGGTGGGGTCGGCCAGGCCCGCATCCAGACGCATTGCCATCTCGGAATGCCGTTTGATCAGGGCCAATGACAGGAAGATGAAAACCGCGAAAGCCAGCAGCCACTCCGAAATCGGAATGGACACGGCATAGGCCCCCGCCAGAAGGCGCGTGGCGTAAAGCCCCGCCAGCGTGACGACATCGATCATCAGCTTGCGCTTCAGAAGGAAGGAATAGGCATTCGTCATGGCATAGTAAAGCGCCAGCGCGGCCAGGAACATCGGCGAAATAAACAGGCCGATCAGAAACGCCGCCAGCAGTAGCCCAACACCGATCAGGGCGCCTGTCATCACGGAAATCGTACCGGCCGCGAAGGGGCGCTTCCGCTTGGTCGGATGCTGACGGTCAGCAGTTATATCGAGCAGATCATTGAGTATGTATACACTTGAAGCACATAACGAAAATGACACAAAGGCGCAGAACGCCAGGAAAATGGTCGGTAGGTTGAAGGTATGCGACATCAGCAAGGGCACGAACACAAGCGTGTTCTTGGCCCATTGATGCGGACGCAACATTTTAACATAAGGTTTCCAGGATTTTGCCGGCTTTTCAGCCGAATCCAGAAAAACAGCGTCCGGCTTTGCCTTCAGTAGCGCTTTGCGCACAGAACCGCCTGCATTGACAGCAATAGCCGCATTGGCCTGGCCCCAGATGTGAAGATCGTCGTGAGCATTACCCATATAGTCGAATAACTCACAAGCATAATCCGTTTTCAGGCGGGCAATCTTGTTGGCCTTTGAATTATTCGTCGTCTCGTCCGACCCCATGAAGCCGTCAAACAGCCCGATGTGGTCATGCACCTGTTCGACATATTTTTCGTTGGAGGCCGAAGACAGATAGATTTTGCGCGACCCGGCCGAAGCTTCGATGTGGTTGAGGACGTCTGCGTTATACGGCAGGGTCGCCGCATCGATTTCGATATATTGCGCGATTTTGTGTTTGAGCACCGACTTGCCCGCCAGCATCCATATGACCAGCTTGTAGGCCTGAAACGGATGCCTGGCGATAAAAGCCAGTGCCGATTCCAGCAAAAGATCTGTCTTGATCAGTGTGCCATCGAGATCAACAACGAGCGGGAGCACATCCTCGCGCATTTCCGGCCCTGTTTCATTTTGTGACTGCAAGTGCACTACCCCCGTGTTCCGATATCGGCAAGGTGATCAATCAGTACAGCATTAGGACCTGTTTATTACGAATTTGCATCACAGGCGCCGAACCGCAACCAAAAACCAGCAAAAGCCGTGCCATGAAATGGACAAGCCAGGCCTGACCGCATGCGAAGGCCGGATTCAGTTTAAAAGGAGAGGGATAATTCCGGACAATACCGCAACAGCGCGGTCAGTCGGCTGCATAAAACGGCCTATTGCAAATGTACGAAGGCGCCGCCATCAACCAGCACATGGGCGCCGGTCATGTAGCCCGCCAGGTCGGAGGCCAGGAAGACCACGACCTTGCCGATATCCGCCGGCTCACCCAGACGGCCAAGGGGAATACGCCCCTCCATGTAGGCGCGCTTGGCGGGATCGGCGAGGTCTTCCTTGTTTATATCTGTGGCGATGGTACCCGGCAGGATCGAATTGGCGCGGATGCCGTGCTTTCCGAGCGCAATGGCTACCGACTGCATCAACGAATGCTGACCGGCCTTGGTCGGTGTATAGTGGGACTGCATCTCACCGCCCACCAGCGCCGATATAGAAGATATGGCGATAAGCGACCCGCCCGTGCCCTGTCTGACCATCTGGTTGGCCGCCGCCTGGCACATATAATAGGTGCCCATCAGGTTGACATCGACCGTGCGTTTAACCACCTCGACCGGCATATCGAGGAAACTGTGGAACGGGCAGATGCCGGCATTGGCGACCATGTGGTCGACTCCGCCCAGTCCCTTGACGGCCGTTTCAATAAAGGCTGAGGCGCTGTCGGGATTGGCCACATCGCCGATGGAGACAACGGCCTTGCGTCCCAGAGCCTCGATTTCCTTTACAAGGCTGTCAACCGACTCTGACGGCGCCGAGGCATTGATGGCGATATCGGCCCCATGTTTCGCGCACTCGATGGCCGTGCCCCGTCCGATACCCCGCGAACCGCCCGTGATCAGAATCCGTTGTCCCTGTAAAAGCATCTTGTTATCCTATGAGGTAAGGTTGTTTTCGCTCCAGCCGAATTCGTGCGAAATGGCGTGGACGGTGGCGAGCACCTGTTCTGTAAGCGCCGTCATGCGAGCGTCATCCATATATTGCGCGGCCGAGGAGACGCTGATCGAACCGATGATCTTGTTGCCGGCGTCGCGGATCGGCGCGGCCACGCAGCGGATGCGGTCCTCGTTTTCCTCCAGATCGTAGGCATAGCCACGGGCAGCGTAATCACGCATCCGGTCCATCCACGTTTCGAAATCGACGCGGTAGCCCGGCCATTCGCGGCCTTCGCGCATGTAGACCTGCGCCATTTCATCCTCGGTGGCGTCGAGCAAAAGCGCCTTGCCGATGCCGGTCGAGCGCAGGGGCTGACGTTCGCCGATGCGCGAACTGATTTCAATGCGGCGACTGCCCTGCACCTTGTCGAGATAGAGGGCGCGTTCGCCATCGAGAATGCCGAGATGGACCGTATCGCCGGTATCCAGCGACAGGGCCAGCAGGTGATCATGGGCGATCCGCGGCAGGTTCATCTGGCGCGAGGCGAGATGGCCGAGTTCCAGTAGTTTCGGCCCCAGCGAATAGCCGACGCGCGGCGTGAAATTGAGGAAGCGCTGCTCCACCAGCGTGGTGGCCAGACGGTGTGTTGTCGAACGCGTCAGGCCGAGCGCCTCGGAAAGCTGCGGCAGGCTGCGGGCATTGGCGGCGACCGCCATCATGACGTCGAGGCCGCGCACAAGTGTTTGCGCACCGGCAAGGGACTTGCCCGTTCCAGACTCATTTTCCGGCAAATTATCCGTTGACGCGGTTTGTTTCATTATTTAATGCTCATATCTAAAGTGTGGGATGAATTCAAGCCATTCCGCCCAAAATCAGTGCGGGGACAACGAGATATGACTCATCGTCCCAAATGGTGAGACTAATGCCGAAACATTCCAAAATCAAACAGGTTCGCGCCAGCGTCATCAAGGGCGGCGAAGGTGGTGGTGGCGCCGACTATCACGATCAGGGCGAAGGCCACTGGATCGACAACCACATCGCCACCTCGATGGGGCGCTATCCCGAATACCGCCAGAGCCGCAAGTCGTTCGGCATCAATGTCCTCGGCACGCTCGTCGTCGAGATCGAATGCGAGGACGGCACCACGGGTTTCGCGGTCACCACCGGCGGCGAACCGGCGGCCTATATGGTCGAAAAGCACTTCGCCCGCTTCCTTGAAGGCCGCGATCCATTCGATTACGAAACCATCTGGGACCAGATGTACTTCGCCTCGCAATATTACGGCCGCAAAGGCCTGGTGGTGAACGCCATTTCCGGCGTCGACCTTGCCTTGTGGGATCTGATGGGCCGCCTGCGCGGCGAACCGGTCTATCATATGCTGGGCGGCGCCGTGCGTAATGAACTCCAGTTCTACGCCACTGGCGCGCGCCCGGATCTGGCGAAGCAGATGGGCTTTATCGGCGGCAAGATGCCCCTGCTGCACGGACCGATCGAAGGCGACGCGGGCCTAAAGAAGAACGTCGAAATGCTGGCCGATATGCGCGCCCGTTGCGGCGATGATTTCTGGCTGATGTGGGATTGCTGGATGGCATTGGACGTCAACTACGCCACGCGCCTCGCTCATGCCTGCGCGCCGCATGGCCTGAAATGGATCGAGGAAGCGATCAGCCCTGACGATTACTGGGGCTATCAGCAACTGAAGAAAAACGTCCCGCCGGGGATACTGGTCACCACCGGCGAACACGAGGCCACCCGCTGGGGTTTCCGCATGCTGATGGAAATGGACTGCTGCGACCTGATCCAGCCCGATGTCGGCTGGTGCGGCGGCGTCACTGAATTGCTGAAAATATCGGCCATGGCGGATTCACGCGGCATCATGGTCGTGCCGCACGGCAGCAGCGTCTATTCGTACCATTTCGTCATCACACGCCACAATTCGCCGTTTGCCGAGTTCCTGATGATGGCGCCCAAGGCCGATCACGTCGCCCCTATGTTCCACCCGCAATTGCTGGGCGAACCGGTGCCGGAAAACGGCCGCCTCAATGTCAATAAACTGGATAAACCGGGCTTCGGGGTCGAACTGAATCCCGACGTCAAGCTTTTCCGCCCGTACACGCACTAGAATTTTGAACCACGAACCACACGAACAGACACGAACAAGAAATTAGAAAACCACGAATGCACACGAATAAACACGAATAAACACGAATAGAGCGCCAACGGCGCTCAGATCATAAAAATTCGGGCCTATTCGTGGTTCCAAACACCTAAGTGTTCGTGTCTGTTCGTGTGGTTCGTGGTCAAACTACCAAAGGACTAAACCATGAAACTCTGCCGCTATGGCCCGAAAGGCCAGGAAAAACCCGGCGTCGTCGATGGCGACGGCCGCATCCGCGACCTCTCCTCCCTGGTCGGCGACATCACCGCCAACGAAGTGCGCCTGTCGCAACTGGCGAAACTGAAAGCCGCTGACCTGAACGCCCTGCCGGTTGTCGAAGGTCAGCCACGCTACGGCGTGCCCGTGGCCAATATCGGCAAGATTATCGCCGTCGGCCTCAACTATGCCGACCACGCCGCCGAATCCAATCTGCCAGTGCCGCCGGAACCGATCTATTTCACCAAGGCGACCTCCTCCCTCACCGGCCCGAACGATGACGTCATGAAGCCGCTCGATTCGACCAAGATGGACTGGGAAGTCGAACTCGGCGTCATCATCGGCAAGACCTGCCGTTATATCGACGCCAGGCACGCCCTCGATCATGTCGCCGGCTATGTGCTGGTCAATGATGTGTCCGAGCGCGCCTTCCAGAAGGAGCGCGGCTCGCAATGGGTCAAGGGCAAGGGCTGCGACACCTTTTGCCCGACCGGTCCCTGGCTGGTCACCGCCGATGAACTAGGCGACCCGCAAACCCTCGACATGTTCCTCGATGTCAACGGCCAGCGCATGCAGACCGGCAATACCCGCACCATGATCTTCCCGGTGGCCGAGGCGCTCGCCTATATCAGCCGTTTCGTGACGCTCCAGCCGGGCGATCTGGTCATTACCGGCACGCCGCCGGGCGTCGGCGAAGGCAAGAAGCCCGATCCGATCTACCTGCAACATGGCGACACCATGCACCTCGGCGTGTCGAAGCTTGGCGAGCAAAAACAGACTGTCATTCCGTTCAGCCTCGAGGGCCTGGAGATTATCGAATAATGTATCCTGATCGTTTTAAGGGCCGCACGGCCATCGTCACCGGGGCCGCTTCCGGCCTCGGCAAGGCCGCCGCCGCCCGCATCGTCGCTGAAGGCGGCAAGGTCGTCCTGTGGGACCTCAATGCCGAAGCTCTGGAGGCCGCCAAGGCTGACACCGGTGCCACTGCCGTTTTCGCACTGGATGTCTCGGACCAGGCCGCCGTGGCCGCTGCGGCCAAGGGCAGCAAGAACGCCCTCGGCAAGATCGATATCCTGATCAATTCGGCCGGCATCACCGGCGCCACCGTGCCGGTCTGGGAATTTCCGGTCGATAGCTGGCTGAAGGTGATGGACATAAACCTCAACGGCCTGTTCTATTGCTGCCGCGAGGTCATCCCCTTCATGCTCGATAATGGTTACGGCCGTATCGTCAATGTCGCCTCGGTCGCCGGCAAGGAAGGCAATCCCAACGCCTCGGCCTATTCGGCCTCCAAAGCGGCGGTGATCGGCCTGACCAAATCCCTCGGCAAGGAACTGGCGCAGAAGGGCGTGATCGTCAACGCCCTGACGCCGGCCACATTTGAAAGTCCGATCCTCGCGCAACTGCCGCAAAGCCAGGTCGATTACATGCGCGGCAAGATTCCCATGGGCCGCCTGGGTATCGTCGATGAATCCGCCGCCATGGTCACCTTCATGGCCTCGGAGGAATGTTCCTTCACCACCGCCTCGGTCTTCGACACATCGGGCGGTCGAACGACCTATTAATGGAGACAGGGCATGGCCATAAAGCGATTTGTGGACGCCCATGTCCACCTCTGGCAATTGAACCGGCTGCGCTATCCGTGGCTGACCCCGCCCTTTGCCGATGACGGCCCGAACGGCAGCGTCGAAGCGATCGCCACGGACTATGCCCTGAACGATTATTTCGCCGACGCCGCCGACTATCCGGTGGAAAAGATCGTTCATATCGACGCCGGCGCGCATCCCGATGACGCGCTGGCGGAAACGGAATGGCTGCAATCCCTGGCCGATGACGGCGGAAAACCCAACGCCATCGTCGCCTTCGCGGCGCTCGACGATCCGGATGTCGAGCGCTTGCTGGCGGCGCATGCTGAACACCGCAATGTGCGCGGCATCCGCCATATCATCAACTGGCACGCCGATCCGAAGCGGACCTACACACCGCGCAACCTGCTCGATGACGATGCCTTCGCACGCGGTTACGCCCTGCTGGCGAAATACAATCTCTCCTTCGATCTGCAAATCTACCCCGGCCAGATGAAACAGGCCGCCGCGCTGGCCGCGAAGCACCCGGATATTCCCGTCATCCTCAACCATATGGGCATGCCGGTTGATGCTGACCTGACGGAATGGTGCGAAGGCTTACAGGCGCTGGCCACCCTGCCCCACGCGGTGGTCAAGATTTCCGGCATGGGTTTCATAGACCGCCAGTGGACAATGGAATCGGTGCGCCCGCTTATCCTGGAAACCATCGAAACCTTCGGCCCCAACGCTTGCGCCTTCGCCAGCGACTTCCCGACCGATAAGCTGTTCAACAGCTATACTCGGGCGCTCGACGCCTACGACGACATAACAAAAGACTTCAGCGCCGGTGAACGGGACGCCCTGTTCGCCGGGACAGCCGAGCGCCTCTATAAAATATAACAACAAAACCCATTCAGGAAACGCAGATGAACCCCAATCCCCTCTTAGGCGTCTTTTTCCACTGGCTGGGCGGCCTGTCCTCCGCCAGCTTCTACGTCCCCTACAAGCGCATCAAACTGTGGTCGTGGGAAATTTTCTGGCTGACCGGCGGCATCTTTTCCTGGGTAATCGCCCCATGGATCGGCGCCTTTATCGGCAGCAAGGATTTGCTTGGCGTCCTGGCCGGCACGCCCTCTCATACCCTGCTGATCTGCTATCTGTGTGGCGCCGCCTGGGGCCTGGGCGGGCTGACCTTCGGCCTGACCATGCGCTATCTCGGCCTGTCGCTCGGCATGGCCGTGGCGCTCGGCCTGACCACGGTGATCGGCACGGTCGGGCCGCCGCTGATCGGGCCGCCGGTATCGCAGATCACCTTCGGCGAGCTGATCGCCAAATCCGGCAGTCAGTATACCTTCATCGGTATCGCCGTGGTGATTATCGGCATCGTCGTCGTCGCCATGGCCGGCGGCGCCAAGGAAAAGCAGCTCGCCAATGTGTCCGGTGACGCCAATATTCCCGATCGCGGAGAATTCGACCTGAAGAAGGGCATACTGATCGCCATCTTTTCCGGCGTCATGTCATCCTTCTTCGCCTTCGGCCTGGCGGCTGGCGATCCGATCCGCGAAGCTACCGCCGCCGCCGGCACCGGTCCTTTGTGGGTCGGCCTGCCGGTGTTGTGCGTGGTGCTGGCCGGCGGCTTCACCACCAACTTCATCTGGTGCCTGTACCTGATCCTCAAGAACAAATCGGCCGGCGAATGGACCGGCAAGACCGCCGCCGTTTCCGATATCAAGACGCCCCTGCTTGCCAACTACCTGCTGGCGGCGCTCGGCGGCACCCTGTGGTACTTCCAGTTCTTCTTCTACACCATGGGCGAAAGCCAGATGGGCAGATTCGGCTTCTCCTCCTGGACCCTGCACATGGCCTCGATCATCCTGTTCTCGACCCTGTGGGGCTTCGCGCTCAAGGAATGGAAGGGCACGGCCAACCGGACACAGTTCCTCGTCTGGCTCGGCATCGGCACCCTGATCATCTCGACCGTAATTATCGGCATCGGCAATATGCTGGCAACCTAAACCATATACTCTCTGGCCAGGACGGTATAGGCTTCAACCTGCGTCGTCCGCCATTTTCCATCGTGCCCCAGTTCTTCAGCCATGATTTCAGCGACGCGGGGCGCAATGACCATGCTTGCCGACGCCTCCAGCAATAGCGCGCGCAGCCGCCGCGCCAGCACATCCTCGATCGTTCGCGCCTGTTCAAAACGCACCGCCCAACGCACTTCCGCCTCGCTGTAAGGCAGGTCCGGATGGAGTTTTATATCCGCGCCGGGCAAGGTCATGACGGCCTCTTTATCACTGCCATAAACACCGCCGCTTTCCGCCCAGCCATGCAGGCGCAGGCTTTCGGTGACGCTCTTGTGCGGCGACAGGCCGGCCTCACGCGCGGCCAGATCGATCGTATCCTCCCCCATGCGGCGATAGGTGGTCCATTTGCCGCCGGTCAGGGTCACCAGTCCGCTTTCGGAAACCGTAAGCGCATGCTCGCGGGAAAGCGACTTGGTGTCAGACGTTTGCGCCTTCACAAGCGGCCGTAAGCCGGCGAAGACGCTCAGGATATCGGATCGCCGCGGCGCCGGGTCGAGATAATCACCGGCTGTTTTCAGGATGAAGTCGATCTCTGACTCCAGAGCACGCGGCTCCAGACTGATTTCCGGCACCGGCGTATCCGTGGTGCCGATCAGGGTCCGGTCATGCCAGGGCACCGCGAACAGCACTCGTCCGTCGGCGGTTTTCGGCACCATCAGCGCCGTATCGCCCGGCAGGAAACGGCGGCCGATCACGATATGCACCCCCTGGCTGGGGGCCAGCATCGGACATGCCTGAGGTTCATCCAGCCGCCGGAGCGCATCGGCGAAAATACCGGTGGCGTTGATCACCACACGGCCGCGCGCCTCATGCGTCCGCCCTGTTTCGCTGTCAGCGAACCGCACTCCCGTCACCTTACCGCCGGATTTTATCAGGCCGGTGACCGGTGCGGCATTGAGCGCCACCCCGCCCTGATCCTCCAATGTGCGCAGTAAGGTAATGGCCAGCCGGCTATCGTCGAACTGGCCATCGAAATAAAGGATGCCGCCCTTGAGATGTCGATGTTTCAGCGTGGGGATATGCGCCAGCGCCGCCTTGCGCCCCAATGGACGGCTGGGACGCAGATTGAGCTTGCCCGCCAGCAGATCATATAGCTTGAGGCCGATACCGTAAAACGGCAGCCGCCACCCTTGATAAGCCGCCACCAGAAAACCGAGATCATGAACCAGATGCGGCGCATTGCGCTTCAGCAGGCCACGTTCATGCAGCGATTCCCGCACCAGATGGATATGGCCCTGCGCCAGATACCGCACGCCGCCATGCACCAGCTTGGTCGAACGGCTGCTGGTGCCCTTGGCGTAATCATGCGCCTCCAGAAGCAGGGTTTTGTAACCGCGCGAGGCGGCCTCCACCGCCGTGCCGAGGCCGGACGCCCCGCCGCCGATAACGATGACATCCCACAAAATATCGGCTGTTGCCCTGGTCAGGAGCGCCGGACGCGGATCGTTCAAGCGCCTTCCTCCCAGTGTGCGCTGCGGCCGACCGCTTTTTTCCACCGCGCCATCCTCGCGGCGCGTTCGTCCGCGCTCATGACCGGCTCGAAAACCCGATCGATCCGCCATTGCGTCCGCAGAACCTCGACCGATGGCCAGTAGCCCACCGCCAGCCCGGCCAGCCAGGCCGCCCCCAATGCCGTGGTTTCGGTCACCTTTGGCCGCACGACCGGCACCCCCAGAATATCCGCCTGGAACTGCATCATCAGGTTATTGTGGCTCGCCCCGCCATCGACGCGCAATTCACTCAGGGCGGCTCCCGAATCCCGCTGCATGGCGTCAAGCACTTCCGCCGACTGAAAGGCGATGGCTTCCAGCGCCGCGCGGGCGATATGCGCCTTTGTGCTGCCACGCGTCAGGCCGATGATCGTACCGCGCGCATAAGCGTCCCAGTACGGCGCACCAAGCCCGACGAAAGCCGGCACCATATAAACACCACCACTATCCGGCACAGACGCCGCCAGCGCCTCGACCTCGCCGCTTGACCGGATAATCCCCAGCCCGTCACGCAGCCATTGCACCAGTGCGCCAGCCACGAAAACCGACCCTTCCAGCGCATAGGTGCGCCTGTCTTCCAGTTGCCAGGCCAGGGTGGTCAGGAGTTTATTCTGACTGGGAACGGCCCTGCCGCCCATGTTCATCAGCATGAAACAGCCGGTGCCGTAAGTATTCTTGGCCATACCGCGCTCCAGACATCCCTGTCCGAAGGTAGCCGCCTGCTGATCGCCCGCCATGCCCGCGATCGGGATACGCGCGCCGAAAAGCCCCGGCGCCGTTTCGCCATAGACTTCGCTGTTACCCCGCACATCCGGCAGCAGACTGCGGGGAATATCGAGCATGGCCAGCAGTTCGTCGTCCCATTCACCGGTATGGATATTGAACAGCAAGGTGCGGCTGGCATTGCTGGCGTCGGTGATATGCAGGGCGCCGCCGGTCAGGTTCCATACCAGCCAGCTATCGATTGTGCCGAAAGCCAGTTCGCCGCGCATCGCCCGCACCCGCGCGTCCGGCACACGATCGAGCAGCCATTTGATCTTGGTGCCGCTGAAATAGGCATCGAGACGCAGGCCGGTCTTCTGCTCAAACAAAGGTTCATGCCCTGCCCTGATCAGTTCGTCGCAGAGGCCCGCCGTGCGCCGGTCCTGCCAGACGATGGCGTTATGGATCGGCCGGCCGGTGGCGCGGTCCCAGATAACGGTCGTTTCGCGCTGGTTGGTAATGCCGATGGCGGCGATATCGCCAGCGCGCAGACCGGCGGCGGTGATGGCCTCCTGCGCCACCCCCATCTGTGTGCTCCAGATATCGCGCGCATCATGCTCGACCCAACCACCCTGCGGGAATATCTGGCGAAATTCCTTCTGGGCGATCTTCAGGATATTGCCGCCGCCATCGACAATGATCGCCCGGCTGGAGGTCGTCCCCTGATCCAGGGCCAGTATATACCGGCTCAATCCGCGACCTCTTCCTGCCAGACCTTGCGCGCCGCCCCCTCCGGATCGTTTTCGACGCGGCAGGCTGTATTGATCAGCATGACCGGGCGATCCTGCGTCCCGTAACGCGGCCAATCCGGCTGACCCGGTGCGGACGGTTTACCGTCACGGGCAAAACCGGCCCAGAAAGCGCTCATGTTTTTGGATGCTTCCGCAAGACCCGGCCCATTCCCTTCCAGGCCCGGCTGGTCGGTATTGAGAAACATGGCAGCGATTTCGGTGGCATGGCCGGCTTTCAGCGTAGCGGAAGCGCCGGGGACCGGAAAATTCGATTCATAATCATACCGATAACGGTAGACCGCCGCAGGTTGCGCCGATTTGCGGTCCGCCGCCGTGGCGGATTCCGCGCCGAACCAACGCGCCGAAGCGATAGCGATATAAAGCTCTGCCGGTGTCGCTTTCGGATAGGTCGCGCGATAAACGGTCAGGAGTTTATCCGCGTCATCGGCGAATTCCGTCTGGAGCCGCGTCTTCAGTCCGCCCTCATCGAGCGCAAAGGTATCAGGCCGACCCATATTGAAAAAGGTCGCCTCATCACGGTTGTGACCGACGATCAGCGGCACGTCGCCCATCAGCGGCGAGGCTGCCGGATCGAACGGATCATGGGGCAGAACCGCGCCATCGACCACCGGGCCGTAACCGCCAGACACAGGATATCCCGCCGTGTGCAGCCGCCCGGAACGCGGGAGCGCCGGTGAACCGTCCGAGGGCATGGCCATCGGCCCTTTGCCCTGTTCGCCCGCCAACTGGATGGCGAGAATCTGTTCGGCAGGCACTTCAGCCAGTTTGTGCAGGGCGTTGGGCGCGATGCCGAGGCCTCTCAGCACCCGGCGCGCGGTTTCCGTGGCCATCTCCTTTGGCATCCGCCGCAGGGCCGCGCCGCTCTGGATACTGGCCTTGTGAAATAGCCCCTTCGCCGACGGCATGGCCATAAGTGTGCCGACCTTGAAACCGCCGCCGGATTCACCGAAGATCATCACATTGTCCGGATCACCGCCGAAGGTGGCGATATTGGCCTTCACCCATCGCAGGCCGGCTACGATATCGAGCATGCCCTGATTGCCGGAGGTGCTCCAGTCCACGCCTCCAAGTTCACCGAGATAGAGATAACCCAGAAGCCCCAACCGGTGATTGGTGGCGACCACCACCACATCATAAACCGCCGCCAGCCGCGCACCATCCTGCGCCGTCGATCCGGCCGAACCGCTGGCGAAGCCGCCGCCATGGCAATAGAACATGACCGGACGTTTTTTGCCGTCGTTCACCGCCGGAGTCCAGACATTGAGCACCAGGCAGTCTTCGGCATAAGCCGGCTCCTGCTCGCCATAGGTCGAGTTCGCTTTCTGCAATGACGGGGCGCCCAGATGCGTGGCGTCACGCACACCATTCCACGGCACGACCGGCGGCGCTTCGCGGAAACGCGCCCCGCCCGTCACTGAACCGGCATAGGGAATGCCCTTGAAGGCCAATGCGCCCCGGCTATGCCCGCCTCTCAACCGGCCGTCAGCGATTTCGACGGTAACCTCAGGTCCGACGGTAACCGTGGAGCGCGAAACCGCTTGCGCGCCGGCCATGGGCATCAGCCCGAAGGCTCCAGCCGCCGCCATGCCGCCGCCTAAAAGAGACCTGCGCGTCCACATCCTGTCCTCCAGTTTTATCTTGTTTTCCTGACTCATATCATGATGCTGAATGGGTGTCTGTTGCTGATATTGCAAAATCAATCCGATAACGGCACAACCGGATTTCCAAAAAGAGCGATTTTTCCTCTTATTTCATCTTTACGGGTTAGATGAGAAATCAGCCCGATTTACAGGACGCCCCATGGCATCAGTCTTGCATATCCAGGCGGCATTCGGGCTGAATTTTCCAGGTGAAACGCGTATATAATGAGCAAGGCCCATCACCGTCCTCTTTCGGAACGAACGGCTCACGCAGGCATATTGACCGTCGGTGGCAAGCTATTCGCTAAATCGCTCGATTTCATATCTCTGCTTGTTCTGGCCCGCTTTCTTGGCCCAGGTGAATTCGGGGTGGTCGCCATGGCCATGACCACGGTCCAGATTGTGGAAGCCTTGTGCGAAATGCCTCTCGGCGCCGTCCTCATGAGTGTCGAGAAACCGACCGAGCGTATGTACGATACGGCGTTTACAATGGCGGTCATTCGTTCAATCGTGACGATCAGCGTATTGGCCGCCCTATCGGTTCCGTTGTCGGTCTTTTATCACGAGCCACGCCTGATTGCGCTGCAATGCGCCCTGGCGACCGCCCCGGCCATGCGCGGTCTTGTCAGCCAGCGACTGGTTGAATTTACGCGTGTGCTCGATTTTCGTCGTGATGTGGCCCTGGAAGTTTTCGGGAAGATTGGCGCGCTCATCATAGCCACGACCATCGCTATCACGACCGGCAGTTACTGGGCTATCGCCATCGGCACCATTTCCACGACCGCTGTCATGATGGTCGTGTCCTACCTGTTCGCCCCGCAACGCCTGCGCTTCACCCTGTCCCACTGGCGCATGTTCGCCGACATGGTGGGCTGGAACGCAGCCGGACAGGTGGTTTCCGCCATTAACTGGCAGACCGACAAGATTGTACTGCCACGCTTCGTCGACACCATGACTTTCGGGCGATTTACATCGGCCGATAATTTGATCGCCGTCCCGGTACAGGCGATTATTGTTCCCATTTCACGGCCCCTGTTTGCCGCCTTCATGTCAGTACGGGATACGGGCGGCATAGAGCGGATTTATCTCAAGGCTTCGATCGGCATATTCTCACTGGTCGGTCCAATCCTGATAATGATCGCGCTCCTCTCCCATCCGATCATTCACCTCATTCTTGGCCCCCGGTGGGAAGAAACGGCCACCATCCTGACCTGGCTGGCCTTTGCCGCGATTGCCCTGCTCCCTACCGTTGTGCTGCCATCGCTTGCCATGGCCATAAACAAAACCCGCATGGCCTTTATCCGCAACCTGGCTGAGTTCTGTATCAAGGTGCCTCTTATCCTGGTCCTCGCCTGGATGTTTCATTTACAGGGCGTCCTGATCGGTCACGCCATCTCCTCTGTCCTGGTTTTCTTTTCGTGCCTGATCATTGTCAAAATACTGGTTGGGCTGCCCGTCAGAACACAGTTGATCAGCCTGCTGCGCCCCGTTATCGCCATGGCGCCCACCGGTATTTTCCTTTATGTGATGTCGGTGAAGGTCTTCGCCTCAGGCGATCCGCTTTTGTATACGGCTCTTAACCTCGGCTGGGTCTGCACGATCGCGGAAATTATTTTCGTCGGCACGAACCTGCTGCTCTGGAAACTGGTAGGCTGTCCGGAAGGCTGCGAGAGCCTTGCCATAAGAATTGTCAAGAAAGCGCTGCGGATACAATGAAACAAGGGGCAGCATTTTGAAGTTCAGCATCATAATTGCGAATTATAATTACGAACGCTATGTCGGCAACGCCATAGACAGTGCGCTTGCCGTCCGATGGCCCGATGTTGAAGTCATCGTGGTTGATGATGGCTCGACAGACCAGTCAAGGCAGGTTATCGCCGCCTATGGCGACCACGTTATCCCCATCCTGCAAGAGAATGCCGGACAACTTACCGCCTGCAATGTCGGTTTCGCCAGAGCTACCGGCGACTGGATCATCTTTCTTGATGCGGACGACCTGATTGATCCTTCGATTGCCGAGGAAGTGGCGCATATATCCACGCCACGCACCAGCAAAGTGCAGTTTCAGATGGAACGCATCGATAGTGACGGCCAACCCACCGGCTCGCGTTTTCCCATCTACGAACCCTTACCAACACCTGAGAAGGTGAACGACTGGGCCATTCGTTTAACGGCCTACCCCACGCCTCCCGGTTCAGGCAACGTGTATGCGCGTGCTTATCTCGACAGGATTTTTCCGCTCGACAATGCCTGTGGTGACTTTTCCGATTCAGCGCTGGTGACAGCCGCGCCGTTTTTTGGCGATGTCGTGACCGTGGATAAGCCCCTGGTGAAATATCGCGTTCACGGCGGCAATGACAGCAACCTGTTCTCGAAGAAAGGCTTGTTCGCCCGTGAGGTGGCGCGCGGTCATGCAAGATTCCTGTTCTCGCAACGCATCGCGCGAACAGTCGGCATCGAAATACCTGACGACAGCTTTCACAAGAATCTGCATGTTCTGCAACACCGGATTCCTTCGATAACGCTCGACCCCGCGCTGCCTCCTCTTGCCTGGGACAACAAATACCAGGTTCTGAAAGACCTGATCATATCGACCGTCGTATTCGACGCCATGGCGCCAAAGCGGCGGCTGATCCTGTTTGTCTGGGGCATCCTGACACTTCTGTCCCCCAGGGCGATTGCCGAAAAACTGATCCGAAAGAGATTTCGCGCTTAAATATCCGTTTCAGCCAGTGACAGCAAGGTGGCGTTTCCACCTGCGGAAGTCGTATCCGTCGAGATCGTCCGCTCACTGACAAAGCGCATCAGGAAATGCGGCCCCCCCGCCTTAGGGCCGGTGCCCGAAAGGCCTTCGCCGCCAAAGGGTTGCGAGCCGACCACCGCGCCGATCATCGAACGGTTGACATAGAGATTGCCGACGCGCGCAAGCTCACTTACCGCGTCCGCCGTCGCCTTGATGCGGCTGTGGACGCCCATGGTCAGGCCGTAGCCCTGGGCATTGATGCGGCCAACCAGGCTTTCCAGTTCGCCGGCCTTCCAGGTGACGACGTGCAGGATCGGCCCAAACCATTCGGTTGTCAGGTCCTCGATCTTTTCCAGGCGGATCAGGGTCGGCGGCAGGAAGGTGCCCGGCAGGGCTGGGTTTTTCAGCGCGTGAACCCATTTATCCTTCACCGATTGGCGATAGGCTTCCAGCTTGTCGCGGGCGGCGGCATCGATCACCGGCCCGACATCGGTGCGGATATCGGCGGGGTCGCCCATCACCAGCGTATCCATGGCGCCGGTCAGCATTTTGATCAGGTTATCGGCGATATCCTCCTGCACGATCAACAGGCGCAGGGCCGAACAGCGCTGGCCGGCGCTGCGGAAAGCCGAGGTGATCACATCAGCCACCACCTGCTCCGGCAAGGCCGAGGAATCGACGATCATGGCGTTCAGCCCGCCGGTTTCGGCGATCAGCGGCACGATCGGACGGTTGTCATCCTTCAGCAGGTTGCGGGCGATGGTGCGGGCCGTCGGCATGGAACCAGTGAATGCCACCCCCTTGATGTCGGTATGCGCAACGATGGCGTCACCGACCTCGACCCCGCCGGGCAGGAAGTGCAGCACCTCCGGCGGTATGCCGGCCTTGTAGGCGAGTTGGATGGCCAGATACGCGATCAATGGCGTTTGCGGCGCCGGCTTGGCGACGACCGCATTGCCGGTCACCAGCGCGGCGGTGATCTGGCCCAGGAAGATAGCTAGCGGGAAGTTCCACGGCGAGATGCAGGCGAAGACACCCCGGCCCACCAGGCGCAGTTCGTTGCGTTCGCCGGTCGGTCCCGGCAGGATTTCCGGCGACAGAGAAGCGCGCGCCTGGACGGCGTAATAGCGGCAGAAATCGACGGCTTCACGCACCTCGGCCACCGCGTCACCGATGGTCTTGCCGGCTTCGCGGACGGCCAGACGCAGCAGTTCGGGGCGTTGATCTTCCAGCAAATCGGCCAGACGTTCCAGACAGGCAGCGCGATCCTCGATCGGACGCGCGTTCCAGACGGGCGCGGCGGCCGTGGCAGCGGCAATGGCGCGGCGGACATCATAGGCCACGGCTTCGATGACCGTACCGACGATCGCACCATCCGCCGGATTGATCACGGCCCTGGCATCGCCGGTTACCGGCTGACCGGACACCAGCGCCGTGGCGTGGACCGGATGCGCATCGTCCACTACGGTCAGCACCGATTGCAGGGTGGCCGCGTCATTAAGATCGACGCCCGCCGAATTGATACGGCCGGGGAAGAGATCCGCCGGCTTTGAAATGCCGGGATGCGGGCGGCCCTTGACGGCGGCGATATGGGTTGCGGGATCGGCCAAGAGCATATCCTCCGTAATGGCGGCGTCGGCGAGTTGATGAACGAAAGAGCTGTTGGCGCCGTTTTCCAGCAGGCGGCGCACGAGATAGGCGAGCAGTTCGCGGTGGCCACCGACCGGCGCATAGGTGCGGCAGGCAAAGCCTTCCTCACGAACAAGGCGCTCATGCAGGCCTTCGCCCATGCCATGCAGGCGCTGGAACTCGAAATCGCGGCGCTCGCCGGCCCATTCGATCAAGGTGGCGACGGTCAGGGCATTGTGACCCGCAAAGGCGGGATATATGTGGCTGGCGTCAAACATATCGCGGGCGCAGGCGAGATAGGAGACATCGGTCGCGGCCTTGCGGGTGAAGAGCGGATAATCGCTCATGCCATCGACCTGGGCCTTCTTGATCTCGGAATCCCAGTAAGCGCCCTTGACCAGGCGGACGAACAAACGCTTGCCGGTGGCCTCACCGAGCGCCTGCGCCCAGCCGACCAAAGGCCGGCAGCGCTTGCCGTAGGCCTGAATGGCCATGCCGAAACCTCCCCAGCCCGCAAGCTGCGAATCGCGCGCCACGCCTTCTATGATATCGAGCGACATCATCAGGCGTTCGGTTTCTTCGGCGTCCACCGTCAGGCCGATGCCGAGTCCGGCCGCCTGACGCGCCAGTTGCGTCATCATTTCGGTCAGTTCTGGCACGCATTTGTCGGCATTGGCGACTTCATAGCGTGGATGCAGGGCTGACAGCTTGACCGAGATATTATGGCCCAGCACCTTCCTCGACGCCCCGACCGCGGCAATGGCATTCTCATAAGACTTGAAATAACGCTCAGCGTCTTCAACCGTCCGGGCGGATTCACCCAGCATGTCGAAACTGGCGGTAAAGCCTTTGTTTTCCGGTCTGGCGGCACGATCGAGCGCTTCATTGATATCGCGCCCCATAACAAAGACCGACCCCATCAGGCGCATGGCGGCCGCGACGCCGGCGCGGATGAAGGGTTCGCCGGCGCGTGACAGAAGCCCTTTCAGCACCCCGCCCTCGTCGCTGACCAACGCACGGGTCAAGACCAGACCGAAAGTGGCCGAATTGACCAGTTTAGACTCGGACTGACCTGAATGCGCCTTCCAATCGGCATCGCCCAGCTTGTCGCGGATCAGCAGGTCCGCCGTGGCGCTGTCGGGCACGCGCAGATAGGCTTCCGCCAGAGACAACAGGGCCACGCCTTCCTGCGTGTTCAGGCGGTATTCCTGGAGGAAGCGGTTGATCCAGCCGGAAGACTGCGCCGCACGCAGGTCGTTGAGGATCAGACGGGCATGGCCTTCGACCCGTCCGCGCGTGGCGCCGTCGAGCGTGGCCGCCGGCAACAGGCTTTTCAGAACATCGGGTTCCGGCGCCCGCAGCAGGGCAATCATTTGCGAACGGGCAACATCGAGCGCTTCGGACATGGAACACCTTCACGGCTAATCATATTTATTGTATATGTCTGAAATAACCGAATGTGCTTGGTATTTTACAAACCAATACCAAATATAATTTGTAAAAATTAGCAATAGACCGAATAAATTTACCATGCTTGATGAAATGGACCGGCGTATCCTTCGCGCCCTGCAGGCCGATGGCCGCATCACCAACCAGGCCCTGGCGGAGATGTGCCATATCTCGCCGGCGGCGTGCTTCGAGCGGGTCAAGCGCCTGCGCAAGGACGGCTATATCCTTGGCACCATGGCGGTGCTCGATCCCGAAAAGCTGGATTGCGCCCTGATGATCTTCGTCGAGATTCTGCTCGATCGCACCACTAGCGGGTTATTCGAGGAATTTGCCCGCGCCGTGATGCGCCGGCCAGAGATCATGGAATGCCATATGGTCGGCGGCGGCTTCGATTACCTGATCAAGGTGCGCGTCAAGGACATGGCCGCTTACCGGCATTTTCTCGGCACCACTTTGGTCGATATGCCCGGTGTGCGCGAAACCCGCACCTATGCCGTGCTGGAAGAGGTCAAGAACACCCAGGCGCTTCCCGTGTAATCGCGGGCAAAAAAAAGCCGCGCTCCACGGCGCGGCTAGTTTACAGGGAGGAAACGCCCAGGAAGGGCATCAGCGCTGAAAAGCGCCGAACAACTGTATAATATGTTGCGATGCGGGATATTTCAAGAGCGATCGTATCAATTTCAATCACATTGAATACGTGATCCGCAACATTCATTGTGATTGTGTGATTATCCTATGCACCGCTTCTCGTGAACGATGACCTGATCAAGCGCCTGTAGAAACTGCGAACGGTTGGCGGTCCGACCTCGACGATCATTCGCGCGATCAGCAAGATTTTCGCACTTATCAACTACCCTTGTCAGCCAGTGGCACAACTGCTAGCAAAGCATTGTCACCCCTTATCAAATATGGCCTTCCTGATATCCGTGGAAAAATTCCCCGGCAAATTAATCAGAAGATTTTTTCATCTTCGTCTTCGGAACGGCAGGAAAAAGACATATTACTGGTATCCGCTATTCAGACCGTCAGGCGGGAAATGATCACCATAATTGCCTGACACCTTCCCGTAAGAGGCTTCCATGAATCTCCGCCCTGTCTTGTTTCTCGTCATATTGACGCTCGCGGCGTGTGGCGGCGGTAGCGGCGGCACCAGCGGCAGTGGTAGCGGCAGCAGTGGTAGTGGTAGTGGTAGTGGGTCGAGTAGTTCAAGCAGTTCCAGCAGCTCGTCAAGCAGCAGCACGCCCGCCCCGACCATCAGCCTCAGCGCTTCGCCAGCATCAATCACTGCGGGGGCCTCCAGTGTTCTCACCTGGAGTTCAACGAACGCCGACTCATGCACGGCATCGGGAAGCTGGAGCGGCGCCCAGAGCACCTCGGCTTCTCTCACCGTTACGCCCTCAAGCACCAGCACATATACTCTTAGCTGTGCGGGCACGGGCGGCACCTCGGTGCAGTCCGTCACGATCACGGTGGGAGCTGCCACGGTGACGGCGGCCTCAGCCTCCACGACCGGCCCTTACGCGGTCGCCAGCTATACCAGTGGCATCGCCACTGGCAGCCAATACACGGTTCCGAAAATCTGGTACCCGACCAACGGGACGGCGCCTTATGCCGCGGTGGTTTCCATCGTCGGCTATGCCGCCAGCTATACGGAGGCGCCTTATACTGTGCAGATCAACGGGCAAACGGTTGTGGAAGCGGACCCGGTACAGTGGGCCAAGTTCCTCGCCTCGCACGGGTTCGTGGTCATGTTTATCGATCCGAAAGACCTTCTCGCTTCTCCGAACACCCGCGCGATCGTGCTGGACCAGGCCGTCAACGCGCTGGTTGCGGAAAACACCCGCACCGCCAGTCCTCTGTTCGGTCGTCTCCTGGTCAACAAGATCGCCGTCATGGGGCATTCCTACGGTGGTGCCGGCGCCTTGCTGGCGACCGGAATTGGCAACTCGCACATCGCGGCGGCCGTGGGCCTCAGTCCCGTATCCTCCAGCTCCAACCCCTATGGCAGCGACAAGCTGCCGACACTCGTCATATCGGCTGTCGGCGATCCGTATGAGTCCAACTTCCCGCAGCAGTACGGCACCATTCCTTCCACAACGACTAAACTGCTGGCAAATTTCAAGCGGAACGCAACAGCATGGGAAAGTATGCACGCCATTGCACTGGTGCCGCTGGGAACCCATGCGACCGATCCTGAAGTGGCGCGACTTGGCCTCTCGTTCCTGGAAGTTTACCTCTATGGGGATACGCGCTACAAACCCTTCCTGGTGGACGATCCCGCCAACATCGCCAACTTCAACTACGTAAATCCCTGAGCAGCCGATCAGCGATCGGCTGGCGCCTTAAAGACGTTAAGCCGGTTCGGCCAATCCGGCAGCAACAGAAAACTACCGGAACGGGAAAGACCCCAGGCGATCAGACCGAACCACAACAGTCCGCCAAAAAGCAGGTGCGACAGGAAGATCGTCCTGTATCCTGTTGCCAGCCATAGGTTCGAGAACGACCAGGGCAGATCTATAATGGGCGTGACAAGCGCGATAGCCACCCATCCCACCCAACGGGCCGGCAATGTGGACAAGGCGGATGACCGCGCTCCCAGAAAGAAAGCCGTCGGCATGAGCAGCCATAGATAATAATGGGACCAAGTTAGAGGACTGGACACCAGGCACAGACAGATGACGAGAAGATACTGCAAGTCCCGCCGTTCATCTGCCGTCGCATTCGTTTGCGCAGAAGCCTTTGCCGCCCCCAGGAAGCAAGCCGCCACTGCCACGAGAAAGATCAGGCTGGTAACAATCTGCGCCACGAGCTTTTGTCCCGCAGTCGGCAATTGGGAGTTTATCCAGTCACTCAGACGGGCATCGTCATTGAGTCGCAACATGAACGCGGGCACGGATTGAACATTGAAGGCCGCCAGCCAACTATGACTGTACTGCACGATTGCGGTCTGGAACCAGTACAGGTTATCAGCCCAGCCGAACAGGACCAGCGACAGCAGAACCGTCGCTATACCCATCGAGGCGAAACCAGACAAGCCGCGCCAATCACGCCGGAACAGGAAAAAGAAGCCGAACAGGGCCAGCGGGGGCTTGACAACGGCCGCCAGCCCCAGCAAGGCGCCGGCCGAGAGCGGCCGATCGCCTCGCAACAGAACAAGACCACCCGCAAGGGCCGCTAGAATGAAATAGCTCAGATTGCCCAGTTTGATGGCGTGAATGAGCGGACCGTTGATCAGGAACAGCCAGGCCAGCAACCAGCGCTCCCGAAGTTCAAGCCCTGCCAGATGCGTTAACAGGAACCAGGCCCAAATGGTCAGGCCGATTCCGATAATGGTCAGAATCACGGTCGCGGCCGAAGGCGGCAAAAGAGTGAACGGCGCGAGCAGGTACGCAAATACAGGGATATTAACAAAGCCCGTCGTGCCCTTACCGATAAGTCCGCGAAGGGCAGCCGGATCTTGTTGCAGCGCCGCCTGCCCGGCCGGATAATAGGCATGTGTGAAATCCCAGGCCTCTGGCGGGCAACTGAGCCTGAAGCTCAGAAACATGAAAGCCGCCAGAACAACGACGCCGAGCGCGAAGGCCCAGACAGGCAAATCACGGCCAGGACGCAGGCCCTTTGGCAAGGTCCCCTTTTTCGCCAGCCAGAAAATAGCGGCTGCGCCAATGATCGTGATGACCATATCAGCGAAATAGGCAAGGTAATGCACTGGCTAATAGACCTTTCAGAAGAACTGCGGATAAAAAAGCTATCTGATCGTGAATGGCTGCACAAGGCTTTGCCTGAATATTGCGCCTGCTGCCCTTGAGAAGTGGTCAGACTGCCTGTGGAATGATACAAATCATTACTGTTTAAATTTAGGAATAACCATGCCCGCCACGCAAATAACACGCCAGGATTTGGGAAAAGCTCTGCTGGCAAGCACCTTTTTGTTGTTGGGCGGATGTTCGCGCTTCAGAAAAAGAGTGGACGACAACACCGTCAAGAACGCGGAAGCGCTACCGCTGGACGATCTTCTGATCACGCGCGATATTGCCTACGCGCCCGGCGACCGTCACACGCTTGATGTCTATGCGCCACATACGGAAGCCGCCCCCCGGCCTGTTATTGTCTTCCTTTATGGCGGAACATGGATTTCAGGCGCCAAGGCGGATTACGCCTGGGTCGGCGCCGCGCTGGCGCGTCAGGGCTATGTGGCCATCATTGCCGATTATCGCATCTACCCAAATGGCGCCTGGCCTGGCTTCATCGAAGACAATGCCGCCGCCGTACGCTGGGCGCGTGATCATGCTGCCGAATATGGTGGAGATCCTTCAAAACTGGTGCTGATGGGGCATTCGGCGGGCGCATTAAATGCGACCAGTCTGGCCATCGATCACCGCTGGCTGACGAATGTCGGCATGGACGCGAAACGCGATCTGAAAGCGGTAATTGGTCTGTCGGGTCCCTATGAATTCATACCGGACACATCTGAGTTAAGAGTAATGTTCGGCCCGAAAAATCAGTGGGATGATATCCATCCTATTACCCATGTTGACGGCCAGTCACCACCAGTGCTGTTGATCACCGGTGGCCGGGACGAGGCTGTCGGCACGAAGGAAAGTGAACGGCTTACCGCCAGGCTTCGTGAAAAGGGCGGTGCGGTGACCCTGCTTAACTATCCCGCACTTAACCACAACGGAACGGTACAGGCCCTTGCCCCGTCAAAAAACGAACATTCCCAGGTCATGACCGACATAAATCATTTTATCTCGGCGCAACTCAAAGCTCAGGACTAACCAATGCACCTGGCCATATGGTAACGGCCGCAAAACAGACAAACCCTCTCGAAGCATGAGCAGGACCAATATCCTTACCAGATCAGGCGGCGATTGCCGGTCTGTTTCCACTCCTTGAAAGAAATCCGCCCTTGCTCGCAAGCCACCAGGAAATCAGCCCAAACCAGATCAACCCACCCAAAAGCATATGCGACATGAAAAGCGACCTGTAGATATCCATCAGCAAGGGATTGGATATCAGCGTCGGCCAGCCATTCAGCGGCGTAACACAGATAATGGCTATCCAACCCGCCCAGCGCGCGCCAACCGGTATGTCACCCGACGCATTGCTCTTCAGGAAAAAAGCTGTTGGCAGCAAAAACCAGGCGTAATAATGCGACCAGGCCAGTGGACTGGTTACCAGGCACAGGCAAATGACCAGCATATATTGCAGATCACGGCGTTCATCGGACAGTCGGTCGGCCTGCGCCCCCTTGGCAGCGGCCGGTTTAAGACAGGCCAGGGCGCCCGTAAGAAAAATCAGGGCGATGACACCCTGCGCGGCGAATTTTTGAAGCTTTGTCGGCGGCACCAGAATCCATTCACTGATTTTAGCGCTTGCATCCAGCCTGAGAATGAAGCTCGAAATCGATTGAACACTGAATGTCGGAAGCCAATCCCGGCTATATCGAACAATACAGTTCTGGAACCAGGCCAGATTTTCACTCCAGCCGAACACCAGAAGGGAGAGAAGGCCCGTCGCAATGCCAATGGCAGCGAAGGCCAGGCTGCCGCGCCAGTCACGCCGCAGCAAAAAGAACAAGCCCATCAGTATAAGAACAGGCTTGATGACAACCGCCAGGCCTATAAGTGCGCCCGCTATGCCCGACCGCCCCGATCTTATGAGAAAGAGGCCACCGGCCAGCGCAACCAGAATGACGTAGCTCAGATTGCCAAATTTTATACCGGTCAACAATGGGCCGTTAGCGATAAACAAAAAAGCAAGTATCCAGCGCTCCCGTACATCAAGTTTTGCGAGGCGCACAAGCAGGCGCCACACGAACACCGTGAGAGCCACCCCTATAACCGTAAACAGTATGCCGGCTATTTGTGGCGGCAATATTCCAAACGGTGCAAACAGATAGGCGACAATCGGAATATTGACAAAGCCACCGGTTGCCCCCTCCCGGATCAGGATTTGGAGGGCCGCCAGATCTCCCTGCGCCAAGTTACGGCCGGCGGAATGATAGGCACGGGTAAAGTCCCAGAACCACTCGGGCGGGCTGCTGAGCCTGAAGCCGATACAGGTAAATACAATCATCACCAGTATCATAACGGCTGTCGCCCACACAGGCATATCGCGGTCAAACGAGAAGGGTCCCGCCAGAAGCGGATATCTCGAAGCCCCAAAAATCCCCAGAAGCCCGACGACAGTAATGAGAAAATGAGTCAAAAAGACAATATTATGCACAGACCGGCGGCTTTCTAAGATTGCGCTTTGTATTTAAACGCTAACCTATCGGCTTTTGTCACGCAAGGTTCCGTAACGCCCTCACTCTACCCCTGAGAGTTATTTCCGTCACCAGTGTCATTTAGCTCACCAGCCTTTTAAAAACCATTGTCCGTCCGCCGGGGATTGTCAGTGTTCAGGCATCCGCTATAAAGGTTTCCGAAATTCTTGGGGGCGGTGGTTTTGGATACGCTGAAAATTCGGGTTAAGCCTATATTGCGAAGCCTCTATCCGGCAGGTCTGGCTGTCTTTTTGATTCTCTGCGGGCTAATACTTTGCCTCGGAAACGCACTTCTGCTGCGCAAGGGCGTGATCTCACCGGACCTTTTCCTGCCCTTGCTTATTATCGCCGCCGGTGTGCAAATTCTTCGGCGGCGACGCTCCGCGCTTCACCTGTTTATTCTCTATTTTATACTCACATGGATCGCCGCTGTAACCGAGGTGGGATTGGATGGCTGGTCCCTGCTGCCGCGCGTGGACTATGCGTGCGGCGTCCTGCCTTTCTTCTATCTGCCAATGATGCGCGATCATCTGCGCCCGAACAGGCTTAGTCAGTGGTGGGAAGCCCTGCCTGGGTATCGACGGCTGGTCGGTCCTATTGCCTTGACGGTTCTGGCCGTATGCGTGATCACCGCCAATATGCATGCCCCCACATCCCGGCCTATTGCCGCCCGCACGCAAATCGCCGCTGCCGGTGACTGGTCCTCATTTGGCGGCGGGCCTTTGGCCGATAAATTCTCCCCCCTGTCGAATATCACACCCAACAATGCCCGAAAGTTGACAAAGCTTTGGGAATTTGTCGAGCCGGCGCCCGATACTGGCAGTCAGGCGGCACGCAAGGATGAGGCTACACCTCTTCAGGTCGGCGACAAGGTTTTCATCTGCCAACCGGACAATCTGGTGCTGGCCCTCGACGCTGAAACGGGACGGCAGGTCTGGCGCTATGATCCGCACGCCAACCTGACCGACACAGGCGCCAGTATCTGTCGCGGCCTGGCTTATTTTGAAGACAGCCACGATCGCACATGTCCGCGTCGTCTTCTGATGGGCACCATGGATGCCCGCCTGATCGCCATAAATGCGGATACCGGCCTGACTTGCGGCGGCTTTGGCAAAACCGGACAGGTCGATTTGACGGCCGGCCTCGGTGACGTCAAAAAGGGCTTCTATTATGTGACCTCTCCGCCGACCGTCGCGAATGGAGTCGTCGTAATAGGCGCCCTGGTGCGGGATAATCACGAGGTGGGCGAACCTTCCGGCGTGGTGCGAGCCTATGACGCTCATACAGGCCAGCTTCGCTGGGCCTGGGACATGGGGCGCGCGGAAGACACGACCAAACCACTCCCGGCAGGGAGCGCCTACACCCGCGGCACGCCCAATGCCTGGTCCATTTTCAGCGCGGACCCGAGCCTGGGCCTGGTCTATATCCCCATGGGCAATGCCACGCCCGATTTCGTCGGGCAGCATCGCAAGCCGGAATGGGAACGCTACTCCTCCGCGCTCGTCGCTCTTGACCTGGCGTCCGGCAAGCCACGCTGGGTCTTCCAGACCGTCCATCATGACCTGTGGGACTATGATCTTTCGGCACAGCCGGTACTGGCCGACATGCCAAACAAGGGGCAAACCTTGCCCGCTGTTATCATTGCCACGAAAAGAGGCGACCTGTTCGTCCTGGATCGTCGCACCGGAGAGCCGATTAGCACCGTCGAAGAGCGGCCGGTCACCGCAACGGATGTGCCCGGCGAATGGTCATCCAGGACGCAGCCCTTCTCGGTGGCCATGCCAGCTCTTGGGGGACCTCGCCTGAAAGATGTCGACATGTGGGGGATAACTCCTTTTGACAGGCTCTTCTGCCGGATCAGTTTCCAGAAACTAAGATACGATGGGGACTTCACCCCACCTTCCCTGCAAGGCTCCCTCATCTATCCAGGTATGGCTGGCGGCGTCGATTGGGGCGGCGTTTCCGTCGATCCCGGCCGGCGCCTCCTGATTGTGCCGACCCTGCACATCGCTGATCGCCTGAAACTGATCAAACAAACAAACGATGCCACCCGAGACAATCCGCAACTGGGCACCTCCTACAGCGCCGAACTGAATTATTTCATCACCCGTCTCGGCATACCCTGTCAGCGCCCGCCATATGCCCGGCTGACCGCCATCGATCTGACTTCCCGACGCATTGTCTGGCAACGCCCTCTGGGCACCGCCGAAGGCGTGGGACCTCTCGGCATAGCCAGCCACCTCCCCTTCACACTCGGCGCGCCGCCGATTGTCGGCGGCCCCATGACAACAGCCGGCGATGTGACCTTTATCGGCGCCGTCGGGGACCGGCGTCTACGCGCCCTGAACAGCCTGAACGGGCGCGAATTGTGGTCAACCCGTTTGCCGGCCGGCAACCAGGCTACGCCGATAACCTATCGCGCGCCGCAATCCGGCCGGCAGGTGGTGCTGATCGTGTCCGGCGGCTGGGCGGACCTCGGTCAGGCGCGCCGAGTGCCGACCCACATCATCGCCTACGCTGTCGAACAGCCGGTGCGAAAATGACGAAAAAAGGACAGATTTTTGGTGACGCCTACCGTTCGGTTCCAGAAGAGCTGATGGTCGGCATGCTGGTGCTCGAAGGATATGCCTGCGAAGCAGACACGATTGCCGCCAGGAAGCCGGCCAGAGAGACGCTTGATCGCGCCTGTAAAGACGGGCTGACCGCACGGACGGATGATGCCGGACAACGGTTATACGATCCGGTTGAAGTCATCGCCCACCTGAAGACGGCGGGCAGGCAAGGCCAGGACGATTTCTGGCCCCTGCGAATGATGCCCACCCTGCGCCAGTTTGTCGAAGAACTAACTCCGGCGCCAAAGATTGTCATGGACTATAGCCGGACCTTCAACATATCCGCCATTTCCCCTGAGAAATCGCTTCGGCTGCGGATGCCTTTGCCGCTTTCAGAGCGTTATAAGACGGTCGATATCGAAACGCATCTTCCCGCGGAGGCCAACCAGGAGCGAAAAAGCGACGGACGGCTGGAAATAAAGGTCCTGACGGCTTCTGCGCCAGAGATCACCTGCGGCGTTACGCTGACGCTTGAACCACAGGCTCAGAGTACGCTTCCTCCTCCAGCCGACCGTGACATCTATCTTCGCCCTAAGGAGGGGCTGGTGACGATTTCGGATCCGATTGCAGCCCTGGCGGAACGTCTGGCCGGGAATGCCAAACCGGAAAGCGCCGTGCGCGCCTTCTGGAATTATGTCATGGACGAGTTCCAGTTCTGCCCGATACACTATGATCAGGTGCCGGCGGATGCGCCGCTCAACTGGGTGATAGAGAGCGGCGTATATGACTGCCAACTGGCCTCGGCCTTGTTTGTCGGCCTATGCCGGGCCAGGGACATTCCTGCCCGTTTGGTCGGTGGTAATTTTCTATACCGGAACTCCCCGACAAACCACTACTGGGGCGAGGCCTGGCTCGACAACAGCGGCTGGACTCCCTTTGATTTCCTGAGCTGGGACCTGTCGAACGGTGGGGAAGATTCAACATGGCGCGAGCATTTCTATGGCCGGACAGATGCCCGTCTGGTGACCGAATGCCTACCGCAATCATTTGTCGGGGCGATCGGTATTCCGGCGCCACCGGCCTGGCACATCCTGCGTACAAAAGCTCATAATGGCGCCGATATCCAGCTCATCAACCTGCAAGGCGATTTCATTTACAAGGACAGGATCACAATACGCTGAAACCAGGCAGGAAGATATTTCCGGCCGTTCGTATCAACAAATACGGGTCAATATCTGAATATCAGCGTTTTCCTGATAGATTTCGAACCGCACGATTGCTAAGCATATATTGAAAAAACAGGCTGCGCGCCTTATGCACAGCTCCCTCCATCTGTGTCGCGGTATAAAATGGATCTTAAGATAATTACTGGTCAGGTGACCGGTCTGTATGACCGTGTCATGGAGCGTAATATCATTGATCGGTTCTGGCATAAAATCGGACGGGATAAGGCCGCCGAACCTGTCGACATAAACCGCATCGACTGGCTGATCGCCGCCGTTTTCGGGTTTATCGGTATCTGTATCGCGCTTTACGGATTTTCGCTGACAAGCCATGAGGTCGGACTTCTTGAATACAAAAATATCTGGTTCCAGGCGGATATTGCACGCGTTATTGACAACATGACAAACCGGGGCGGCAGTCACTGGCGCACTTCCGTACACCCTATCACCTCGATTTTGCTCTATCCAATCGGCGCCTTTCTCACCGCGCTCGGCTTGTCGCCAACGCAAGCAGCGCGCATGGTCGTGATATTCTTCTGTGCCCTGAATGGCGGGGGGATTTTTCTTGTTCTGCGTCAAGTCCGGTTACCGCGCACGCCTGCCGTTATTTTTACGGGCCTGTTCCTCAGCAGTGCCGCCGTCATTTTCTGGAGTTCGGTCGTAGAGCTTTACCCGATCGCCTGCACCTCATTGCTGCCGGCGCTTTTCCTGATGGCGCCAGGTAATAAGGGCAGGCGCCGTTGGTGGATCATCGCCAGCGCCTTTACCTTGTCCATTACAATTACAAACTGGACGGCGGGCCTTATCGCAACGTTCGTGCGCTGGAGACTGAAAACCTTTCTGGCGATCTCAGCAGTCGTTTTGATAATCGTTCTGGCCTTGTCCATCGTACAGTTCTTCACTTTCAAGGATGCCCGGATATTTATCGATCCCCATGGACTAAAATGGGACGCCGTTAGTTTCTCGGAACCCGTCATGGAGAAAAGGGGACAGTTGCATGAGGGCTGGAATCCTTTGGGGAATGTCGAGGTCCTTTACATAGCCAGCATTGTGGCACCGCCCGCCAGGGTCGCAAATCAAGGTGGCGAACTCATAGAAACCAACCAGTTCAGCAAGTTAACCAAGAGCACATACACTGAACTGATAGCCACAATTGCCTGGCTGGGCCTGCTGGCGCTGGGAATTTGGGGCGCCATTAAAAACCAGCAGACGCACGTATTTTCGATTGGCCTCGGTCTGATGCTTCTGGCCAATGGCCTGCTTCACAGCGTTTACGGCGAAGTGACATTTCTTTACGCCATGCATGTCATCCCTATGCTGACAGTTCTGGCGGCGATGTCCTGGTTCTCACCGCTCAAATATGCAGGCGTGGTGCTGGCTCTTGTCATCGTCATCGCCGGTGGTGGCAACAATATTGCACAGTTTCAGCAGTCAGCCCATCTCGCCGGTAAAATTGCTGTCATGCCGGGTGTAAAGCAAATGCAGGGCACGGACCCTGTTTCCGGACCGAGGATGAACTGACGCGTGCCTTTGATGGAACCATGCGGCCTTTAAAAGTCACAAGTTCCGGCTTTTGCCTTATCGTACCTTTCTCTTGCCGAAGCTTGACGTTAGGCTGCGAGCCAGTATCCAATTCAGACCCTGATCGAGATTTGCAATGATATATGAATTACGCCTGCCTCTGATTATACCTCAGATGACGGGAGCGACCGTCGAATGTCTTTATGCCGCTGAAGGCGACGCCCTCAAACTGGGAAGCAAGTTTATGGATCTGAGCATTGATCTGGGCAGCGCCTTCGCCCAGGAATGTCCGCCGGTTTCATTCTATCGTTTAATTCTGCGTGAACCGGCATTTCTGCGTCAATTCAAGGCTAAGCCAGGCGAATATTTCGAGCTGGATGCCCCGATTGCCCTCTTCAGCACAACGGTGGACGAACCGCTCGATCAGCCCCCTGCCCGGGCAGTGCGCGTAACGACGGCAGGCATTATACACCACGAAGGCATGTGGACCGGAAATAACAGATGACAAAGCTGGCTCTGAAACTCGGCCAGTTAAAAGCCGAAGGGTATATAATTGTCCGGTCAAGCGTGCGCTGGCTGCGCGAAAGCGGTCAGATGTGCCTTGCCAATCAGCCCATAGCCTATTGCAATATCACCCTTGAACCCACCAGTGCGCGCGTCACCGCGCCCTCGCCCTTTGCCGACGAACAGGAATTGCAGGTCGTTCTGGCACCGCGTGTAAGCGGCATACTCAGCCTCGACCCGAAGATTGCACGCGGCGGATATCTCAGCATACGCAGTAGTGATCCATGGGATGCCGATACGGTCATCGCGCATCTGGAAACCGATGGAAAAGCCGAGAATGGCAGCGCGGATATCCTGAGGCACCTGATGCTCGCCGGGCGCCGTATGACGGGCCTCGCCGACACGCGGGCCGGTCTCCTGCCCGGTTGGCACGGCCGCAGCCGGGGCTGGTGGTCCGATGCCGGTGAAAAACCCATAACCCTGCTAAGTCTTGGTGTCTGCGATGTGACCGGCGTCATCCAGGGTGAGCAGTGCGCTTTCCTGGAAATGTTCGAGACCCAGCGCACCGCCTCGCAATTCGTCGTCGTGCCCGACCATCCGATTGCCCCCTGCCTGCCGATCCTGCTCGACCAGCTTGAGCGCACACCGGCGCAGTTCCAAGCCATAGCCGATGACATCTACGCTTATTTCAGAGGGCTAAGCACCCCACCGTCGCCAGACGACTGGATGTTTATCGGCACTATGCTGTCCGTCATGCGGCATACGCCGATCAAGGACGATTATTCCATCTTCTCATCGAACGGCATCCAGCGCACGGGAGCGGCAGATGCTGTTCTGGTGTCTCTGGCGGTCGAGCCTCAGTCAATCCTGAGACATCGCAAGCTTGGCTATTACCTGCATGTCATGCGGCATTACCAGGCCGCCGCCGGCCCGGCGGTACGCACCTGGCTGGCCACAGCGTTTGAATCCGTCAAACGCCCCGTCGATACCATAAAGCGGGACTACGAACGCCTGATCGACGGGCTTCACCGCACAACCGGCGGTCACCTCATGGTGCTGAACCGTATGTCGACCTCCGGCTATGAGGATATTTCGAGTTATATGGGTTTCGATGCCCCGCTCAGCGACACCTTGTCAAATATCGCTGCCAAGGAATGGAACCTGATGCTGACCGATATCGCCGAGTCGCGCGATTTTTCGATCATCGACGTCGACGCCATGGCCGCCCAACTTGGCGGGGCGCAACACCTGCCGGACGGCATTCATCAAAGCGGCCTGATGCAGGTCGCCTTGCGGGAAAACATCCTGCAAAGCCTGTCGGATCTGGCACAAACCAAAGCGCCCACCGCCGCCGTCAATTAGACTTATCAAGCAAAAAAATACCGGTCTGATGACTCAGACCGGTATTTTTTCAACCTCAAGTGACGTCGAACTCGACCAACAGATCCCCGGCCTCGGCGTCAACCGCCGGCAGGGCCTCACCGGCGTCATCGCTGAACAGGGCCAGACGCAAACCGATCGCTTTCCAGTCGCCCGGCTCGGCCAGGATGGCGCGAAGCGTGCCTTTCTGTCCGGCCCGCACTTCGACAATCGCCTTGTGCGTTTCCAGTTCCACGATCAGGTCGCCAGGCTCAAAACTTGCGCCCGTCTCGCCGTGCCATTCCAGGATGCGGATTTCCTCAACGCCCGGAACGGCTGCGGGGACTGACAACTGGTAGATCATTTTATTCTCCGTATGGGTATTTACCGGCAATCACTTGCCGAGAAGGTGACGAACGGCCTCTTCAACACGCGCCGCATTGGGTACACAAGCTGCTTCCAGCACCGGATTGGACGAGACCGGCGCACGCAGGGCGCCCACTCGTGTCCAGGGCCGGTAGCCGATCTTTTCAAATACCTGGCTGGCCACTTCAACACCCACGCCGCAGGTGGTCTGACCTTCTTCAAGGGTCAGCAAACGGCCGGTGCGCTCGACCGAGGCGGCAATAGTATTCAAATCGAGCGGCGCCAGGCTGCGCAGATCGATGACTTCGCAGGAAATGCCTTCCTTTTCAAGGTTCGTCGCTGCATCAAGCGCTATGCGCACCATATAACTGTGGCAGGTGATCGTCACATCCGCACCCTCACGTCGGATAGCGGCTTCCCCAAAGGGTGTGGCGACTTCAGCAATCGGCACATCTCCAGGCGCCGGAAACAGTTTCTTGTGATCGACGAATACCACCGGCCCGTCGCTGCGCAGGGCCGTCTTCATCAGGCCATAGGCATCGGCTGGCGTGGAGGGGGCCACCACCGTCAGGCCGGGCACGCTCATCAGCCAGGCCTCAATGCACTGGGAGTGGGCCACGCCCTGCCCTTGCGCGCCGGCCGTGGTCTTGACAACCATCGGCGCGGTCAGGCCTCCAGCGGTCTTGTATCGCAGCTTGGCGGCATAGTTGATCAGCGCATCGAAGCCGATCATCAGAAAGTCCATATAGGTAATGACGACCAGAGGACGAAACCCCGCCGCCGCCGCGCCCGCCGCGATCCCGACCGATGCCGCTTCGGCTACCGGCGTATCCCGGACCCGTTGCGGTCCGAACTCCTTGAAAAGGCCATCAAACTCTCGGTATGACCCGCCAAAGGAACCGACATCCTGCCCCAGGACAAACACCTTGTCGTCCCGCTTCATTTCTTCCCGGACCGCGCGCGCGACCGCCTCGCGGAAAAACATCCGTGTGGTCATGGCCTTATCATCCAACATGCAGCAATACCTCGGCAGCGTCAGGATAGGCAGAGGCTTCCGCAAACGCCATTGCCTCGGCGGCGCGCTGCAGGGCCTCCTCACGCAATTGCGCCGTCCGCGCGTCATCGAGACTCCCCGCAGTCTGCAGGTAGGTCACGTATCTCTCTATCGGGCATCGTAACTTGAGCGCCGCCAGTTCTTCACGGCTGCGGGTTTCGCGCGCTGTGGTCGAATGGGAACGCAGACGGATGGAGGCGCATTCCAGGAAGGCGGGTCCCTTACCTTGACGGATATGATCCACTGCTTCCCTTGCGGCCTCGGCAACAGCCTCGACATCAAGACCATCGACCGAACGCGTCCACAGCCCGAAGGTAGCGCCGATGTCCGAAATATTCCGGGCTGCCACGGCTGCCTCGCGCGGGGTGGAAACGGATAGCTGGTTATTGTTGCAGACAAACAAAAGCGGCAGCTTCCACAGCGCCGCCATGTTGAGGCTCTCATAGAGTCCCCCTGCGCCCGAAGCCCCATCTCCGAACAGAATAACAGCGATTCCCGGATCATTACTCATCTGCCGGGCCAGCGCCACGCCGGCGGCAATGCTGATATTGCCGGCGACCACCGCATGGGAACCGAAAAAGCCGGCGTCCGGATCGGACAAATGCCCCCGGCCCGCACGGCCGCGGTTGATGCCCCCGACCTTGGCCAGCAGTTCCGCCATCAGGCGCGCAGGCTTTACGCCACGTGCCAGCGCCGGCCCTATGGAACGACCGCCGGTCAGAAGCTGATCACCCGGCTGGAGCGCGGAAGCCAGCCCCACCGCCACGGCTTCTTCGCCCGACGACAGAAGCTGGAAGCCGTGATCCTTGCGTGCAGCCAGGCCGTCTTCGAAGGCACGGATAAGTAACATGCCCCGAAGGGCTTCAATCTGATCAATCACTATGCGGCTCTCCTTCGGCCGATAAGACGCGCCATGCCAGCTGCCAGAAGCGTAAAGCTCTCCTTTGCGCCACGACGGCGCACGGCCATAATCAGTTTTTGCGAGGCTTCGCCCAGGCCAATTTTTCGTTTCAGAACCTGATCGATAAGCCAGCGCACCTGGTCTTCCTGAACAGCGTCGGTGTTCGTGGAGACCCGCTGCCGACGCCGGCCGCTGCCCATACTCATGAGATTCGCAGGTGTCAGAACCGCTTCGGCGCGCACGGCCTGATCATGAGCATTCAGATAGGCAACGGTACGTTCCTGGGCTTCAAAAGGCATGTAAAGATCCAGGGCGTTCGTCGCCACACAAAGCGCCAGAGCCTGTCCAGCGACATCCGCCGCCAATCTGCCCCGCAAGCGATAGTCGGTATCAAGCGCCACGCCGCCGATATCGGTCAGCACGCGATCCAGATCAACGACAAAGACGCCAAATTCACGCGACAGTTCCGTGGCCAGAAGATTCAGCCGCCGGATACGTGTCAACAGCTTGCCTTCCGGGTCTGCCCCGGCCGGAATACAACGGAAAATGGTGGTCACCAGCACAGGATCACCGGTCCCGGCGATATCTGAAATCCATGCGTACAGTTCCGCCTGAACATCAGCCCACGGCGTATCGATCGACGCCAGTTGCGTTGCCAGCGATATCAACCGGATGGTCCCCGCCGGCCCCTGAGATAAGTCAGCCGGCGCAGTTACGGCCGTACTGCCCAGGTCACATGCCTCAGCTTCAAGCGCCGCATTAAGAAAGCCCTCGCCGGACGCAAGCATCAGGCGCTCGTCTTCCGTAACCAACGCAGCCAGTTGAATCCGTGTCATGCCTCGCCTGCCAGATTCGCCGCCATAACCCTGCCGTTATTCACTCGGGCGGCAATGTAGGCGGCGCGAACCGTTTCCCGCCCTTCCAGGCCGGCACAGCTTGCCGCCGCTTCGGCCAGTTGCGGCAGGGACAGAATGCGCGCCGCCTCCGGCACGGAGTCCAGCTCGCTCAGGCTCTGCCAGAAAAGGGGCATAAGCGCCACATCAGGCCGGGGATGCGCCGCGTAGAAGATGTCTTCCCATTCGAGGTCTTCCAAGGGGTCCCGCCAGCCGCTGCGGTGAGTCATGTGATAGCTGCGCCCCTCGCAGGCCGTCATCGACATGCCCGATAAGCAAAGCCGCAGAGCCAGTTCCCGATGCTCGTTGATGCTGATGCTGGGGTGAAAACCGCCCGAAGCAATGAAAGCGTTCCTGGACAGGGATTGATTGGCGCCGGAAGCCGCCGTCCACAGGACACCGCAATCGGCCGGCGCCCGCAGGGCTTCCATTTCCAGATCATATAAGCGGCGCGGACCAAATCCGGGGTAGATGCCCGGTTGGGCGCGACGATCTACACTGCCGAAATCAGAACGTATCTGTTCGCGCGTGACCAGCGATCGAGACCGTTCAGAAGCCGACATGCGTGATACACGCTCTTCCTCACCCGGCTTCGCAGTACCCGTTTCCGGATCGAGGAAGGGCCGCGTACAGCGCAGATGATAGGTTTCGCCGCGCACGATAAGATTTGGTTTTTCCCTGTGACGCATCATGTGCCGCGCCACGAAATCGGGCGCCGCCAGGGTGTCGCCATCCAGGAAGATCAGAATATCACCCGTCGCTATTTCTGCGCCGGCGTTCGCGGCCGCCGACCGGCCCGCCGGTTTCGCATGCCGAACCACCTTGAGGTCCAGCCCGGCAGGGATATCCGCCAGAACTTCAGGCGTGTGATCCGAAGAGCCGTCATTGACCACGACAACCTCGGCCCGCTCGCTCTGGCAGGCCAGGGATGTCAGGGTCAGCCGTAAACGATCGGCTTCATCCTTGGATCTGATGACTACGCTTGCCTTCATATGCCCGTCTCCTCATCATCGAATACGCCCAGGTCATTGAGAATACGCACGACCTCTTCAGCGACCCGCTTATAACCTTCCGCGGTCAGATGCATGGCATCCAGTTTTAGTGTCTCGGCACCGTGGCGCGCCACGATTGCATCCAGGTCAACGATGGATATGCCGATGGACTGCGACAGCTCTATGAGAGCCAGATTGAAACGCCTGATGCGGGTCGCATAGGTTTCATCAAGCCCAAGATAGCAATGAACGAAATCACCCGGAATGACCGGCGACAGATTGTAAACCAGGATTGGCACATCCCTGGTTTGCCTGATCCGCTCAACGACAGCCGCAAGGTTTCGCATCGAATCCTCGATGCTCATGTGGCCGGTCGATTCAAACTCGCTGCGCAGCCATTCCCGGTTTTCGACTGACCAGCTCGCGGCTTCCGCCGGGTAAAAGAGGAAACCGTCACGCTTATGACGCAACAGGGTCGATGCTACATCCGGCAGGATGGACAGGATCACGACATCCGAAGGTATCGTAAAGACATTCTGGCTGAACTGGCTGGCCAGCGGATAGGTGCCCAGTGACAGGTCGCGCGCCGAAAGCTCAGACGGCACCACGCCTTCCGCGGCGAGAAGCGCATCGAACCGGGTAAGTGTTTCGTGGCGTAAACGCACCGTCAACCCCGGGTTGGTTCGCCTCAGTATCTCATTGATGCCATTCCACAGTAAATTACCACCCACACGACACGAATGCAGCGAGTCATGGACGTCGACATTGCCTTTTGCAAAAAGGGTTATGCGCTTCACAAACAGCCCCTGGGAGTTGCCACATTTAAGCCTTTAAGCGTCAAAAATGCGAGAATAAATTTCAATTAGGCGATACTATGTAAATAATTTCCCACGAGATCGCATTTCTTATGATCACCGCTGCGCACCGACCTGCGCCTTGCCTGCCAGAGCCAGGTACAGATAACTAAACGCCCATGATGCTGAGTAGGATATCGAGGTTTTTCGAACGAAACGCTGCAATAAGGTCAGTAAGAACCACGCTGAGCCAGGATGCTTGGAACCGTAGCCACGAGGATATACAGATAGAGAGCCACATTGCGGCGGCGGCAATACAGGCGATCCATGGCCACGCGACGGTGGTAGCTGACATTGTTGCGGCCGGAAACCTGCCACAGGCCGGTAATGCCAGGCTTGACCGAAGCGTAGCGAACGAAGGTACGGCCGTATTTGCAGATTTCTTCCTGAACGATCGGACGTGGACCGACCAGGCTCATATCGCCCTTGAGCACATTCCACAGTTGCGGAAATTCATCAAGGCTGGTCTTGCGGATAAAACGACCGAATCCGGTGATACGCGGATCGTTTTTCAGCTTGTGGTCACGAATCCATTCGGCACGCGCCGCAGCATCGGTAGCCAGCAGGTTCTTGAGGCGGACATCCGCATCCGTCAGCATACTGCGAAACTTGTAGCAGGTGAAATCACGGCCGCCAAAGCCGATGCGGGTCTGCCCAAAAAATACCGAACCGCCGTCCTGCGCCTTGACCATCAGCCCGACAGACATCAACACCGGCGCGAAGAAAATCAGCGCGAACAGGCTGATCACGATATCAAGCACGCGGATCAGCATATCGGACGAATGCTTGCGCACGGTCTGGAATACACGAAAGGACGACCGCGACCTTTCGATGATCGCATACTGCAAGGTCAGATCGGCATTGCCGTCAATCTGAACGCTTTGCCCCCTTACATAGTACATCAGGTTTTCCAATCGACTTGATCCGTCTGAAATTAAGCTTGTGTAACGCCACCGGAGTCAAGGCGCAAGTGATGCTGCATATAGGTTTGCGCATTTTTCACCGCCGTTTGGCCTTTTTTTGTCACAGTAAGAATAAAGGCATTATAATACCTCACATCCTTGCCCGTCACCAAAAAGCTTGAATTCCGGTATTGTCAGTTTGCACAGCAATATGCAGGAAACATGCCAGCCCGTTCATGACTATCATGACGCCGAAATCCCGTTAATAGACACCTGACAGTATTAACGCATTCAAATTCACCCCACCACAACATATATGCACAATCAGCCAAAATACCCCCCATATAGACAAGGGCATTGGATACATTCAGTCAATCAGACACCTTCCCTTTCATTTTGTTAACCAAATACTGAAAGCAAGTTTTAAGCATTAGATGCCATCGTGCAGATTATTGTAACGCTGTTGAGGTAAGAAGCATGCCGCGTTTGAAGGCAAAGCCTGAAATGGCACAGATACAAGCAGAAACGCGTCCGGAGGACGCCGTTTCCATCACGCTTATAACGGCCCACGCCGACATGACGGCTCATCAGTCTCCTGCCCTCGCCCTGCAAGCCAGTCTCGAACAGTCATGGGGGGACCGGCATGAACACGACTCACCTCCCGCCACCAAAATCCCCTTTGGCTGGACACTCATCGGCATGTCAGTTATTTGCGCCGCCTTCTGGTATGCGCTCCTGCAACTCGTGTTCTGATTTCAGGTCCTGTCTGCGCCACGACTGGCCGCCGTATTCGTAGCCATGGCGAAACCGCATCCCAGCAGCAAGGCCACGAACAGCGTCAGCGCCGGTTCCTGGAAGGCGTAGTCGGTAAAGCCATGCAACAGGAACACCAGATAACCCGCCAGTATGGCCCAGATACGACCGCCCATCTGGCGGCGACGCCGCGCGCCTGAAATCATCGGCAACAGAATAGCCAGGTTAAGCACGGCCAGCGCGGCCAGACCGACGCCCCCCGTTTCCTCGAACCACTGAAGGTAGACATTATGCGTGGCCCTGATAACCGCTAGCTCCTGATAGTCGTGAGCCGTCACGATATGATTGTTCACCGTATTGAACGACCCCAGGCCCGCCCCGAACCAGGGCTGGTGCATAGCGAAACTGAAATGGCTTCTGAGAATGGTCGTCCGCACCATCGCATCACCATCGATACTGTCAAGACGTCCGATAACGCTCGCCAACGGCGTGGCGAAGATGACAAGCAAAGCCACAACGACTACCGCGCCGACGGCCGCCAGTTTGGGCGGAGACAGATGATTGCGCAGCAACAGGACAGATATCGCCGCCGCGCAAACCACCGTGGATAAAATGGCGCCGCGCGAAACTGTCAGCATCAGGGCGGCCAGGCTAATGGCGCAAACGCCTGCCATTACAGGATCGATACGTTCCAGTATCTGCGACTCCCGCCGGGTCAAAACACGGCTGACGACACGTCCCAACGCCATGACGCTCACGGCGCCAAACAAGGTGCCGGCACTATTTGGCGAACTGAACGCACCGGTCAGACGTCCGGCGCCGAATTTCACGACTCCATATATACCGGCGGGGTCGAGGATGAACATAATAATGGACGCCAATGCCCAGGCGCCGCCGGTATATAGCAGCGCTTCAAACAGTCTCCTTGCCTGATCATCCGTCAGCGAACAGCGCAGGCCGAGCGCAAAAGCACAGACGACCCCACCCAGCTTTATGGCTTCAAGCCATGCCGCCGAAGGATCATAGACGGCAAAGGCCATGGAAAGAGCAAGCGCCATGATGAAAATCGCAAATGCGATCAAGAGGCGCTTGACGGCCCTCCGTTGTGCCAGCGCCGGATTTTCCGCCGCAGGCAGGATAAAAGCAATCACGGACAGGGCTGCAAAAATGGCCGTAAGCATCGCCGCCGACGCCGGGAGATCGGAACCCGGTATGGCGAAGGCCGTCAAAACGACCACCGACACGCCTGCCGGCCACAGCCAGTGCGAATATTTATACCGCCCCATGCACTTCCCCTCCCCCTCACTTCCCCACCTGATGACCGTCAACCATAATTGAGGTCGCACGGCAGAGCGAGGGTCTTTTCTCTGAAAAAGTCAGATTTTGCAAATAAATGAACTAACGATATTTAAAGGTGTACGTATCAAATATAACCATCATAGATGCTCCATTACCCCTGTTTCATTTCCGCGAAACGGATGAACGCCGATAATTTTTCCCCTGACGACAAGATTATACAGACGATGGCCAAGATTTCACCTGTGGGAAATACTCCAGACGTAACGACTATGCATAGACGCACGCCATGCAAGGTCTACTTCAATGGCCGGTTCCTCACCGCGGTACCGGCAGGTGTACACCGCGTGGCTGAGGAAATGATTGTCGCGGTGGACAAACTCCTTTCCGAGGAACCAGCGCTCGCCGCAACGTTTGACCTGACACTGGTCACGCCTGAAAACGCCCGCCATATGCCGAAACTTGAGCATGTGCACAGCAAGACCGCGGGTCGCCTTTCGGGTGTTCTCTGGGAGCAATTCGATTTGCCGCGCCAGACATCCGATGGCCTCTGTATCGGTTTCTGCAATGCAGGCCCTCTGGCCAGGCGCCACGCCATGACCATGCTTCACGATACGCAGGTATATTCAATGCCTGCCTCCTATTCCTTCGCCTTCCGTCTCTGGTACAAAATCTCGCTGCCCCTGATCGGACACCGCCACAAACATATCCTAACAGGCACCGCCGCCGCCAAATCAGACCTTGTGCGTTATGGCGTGGCGCCTGCCAGGAAGATTAGCATCATACCCCATGGCTGCGACCATATCCTGCGCGTCACGCCCGACGACACGGCGGTCGCGCGTCTTGGCCTCCAGAACCAACCTTATGTCCTGTCCCTGGCGAATACGCAGTTCCACAAGAATATAGGCATCCTTCTGAAAGCCTTCGCTGATCCCGCTTTGCAACACGCGAATCTGGCGCTTTTCGGCGGTGCAACGGCAGCGGACTTTGAAGCCATCGGTCATAAGATTCCTGCCAATGTTGTATTTCTCGGACGCATATCAGATGCCGAACTGGTCGGATTGATGAAAGGGGCAACCGCTTACGTCTGCCCGTCACTGACCGAAGGCTTCGGCCTCCCCCCCCTTGAAGCCATGCTGCACGGCTGTCCCGCTATTGTGGCTTGTGACGCTCTGCTGGAAGTCTGCGAAGATGCCGCCCTCACCGCTGATCCGCATGACGCCAAAGACTGGGCTCGGCAGATTTCACGCCTGATGACGGATGAGACCTTGAGAAACAACATGCGCGCGAAAGGGAAGCTCCAGGCGGGGAAATATACCTGGCAGCGCGCCGCAAGCCAACTTTTGCGGACGATTGCAGAGGTGGAAAACATCCCCGTGCCTGAGGCGTTATTGCCTTAATCACAACCGTGACGATACAATTCACGCTAAAAAAGCGTAGATTATTTGAATGTTAATTTCGATCATATAATCAGTAAGTTATATATTTAAGGCCATTCACAAAACGGACATATCCTATGGAAACCATCATTGTTCTGGGCGGCGCCGGTTATATCGGCAGCCAGGCTTGTAAAACGCTGCGTGCGGCAGGCATTCAGCCGGTGACCTATGATAATCTGTCCCTTGGCCATGAAGAATTTGTCAAGTACGGACCGCTGGTCAAGGGTGACCTGCTCGATACGGCACTGCTCAGCGAAACCATTCGCCGCTATAACGCCGGCTGCGTCATGCACTTCGCCGCCCTGGCCAGCGTTGCCGATTCCGTGACCGATCCGGCCAGTTATTACCGCAACAATGTCACCGGCACCCTGTCCGTGCTGGATGCTATGCGCGCAACGGACTGCCGTTCGCTGGTCTTCTCGTCAACCTGCGCCATTTACGGCCAGCCGGAAATCGTCCCGATTGACGAAGCATGCGCCAAAAACCCAATCAATTCCTACGGCCGCAGCAAACTGATTTGTGAGCAAATGATGGGTGATTATGGCGCCGCCTACGGCATCCGTTCGATCGCCCTGCGTTACTTCAACGCGGTAGGGGCCGATTTCGACGGCGAGATCGGCGAATTCCGCGACAATGAAACCCATATTGTTCCACGCGCCCTGATGTACCTGCTGGGCCATATCGACGAATTCGTCATCCATGGCAGCGATTTTCCAACCCCGGACGGTACAGCGATCCGCGACTATGTTCATGTGAAAGATCTGGCAGAAGCCCATATCTCGGCCGCCCGTCTCCTGGCTGGTGGCCATGCCGGCGGCGCCTACAATCTGGGTCAGGGAACCGGCTATTCCGTGCTGGAAGTGTTGTCCGCTATCGAACGCATTACCGGCCGCAAAATGCCCGCCGTCACCGGTGAGCGCCGGGCAGGCGATCCGGCGATTCTGGTGGCACAACCCGCCCTGGCCCGTAAGGTTCTTGGTTTTGTTCCGCGCTATTCGTCGCTGGAAGATATCATCGGCTCAGCATGGGCCTGGCATCAAAAAGCCCACCCGCAAAAGCCCATCTCCGTCGCATCTGCCAGGGCCTGATATTACAGCGCTTCAAACTGATATTTTTTGCGTTACGGATTCAGCCGGTGCAGGCACGGCGTCCCTTCCCCGGCCATGCCACGATACCAGCGCGGCGGCAAATATCGTACCGAACAGAAAGGCGTTTTTCAATCCGAAATCCGCCGTGGTGCCCGCAAGAATACCGGCTGTGAGGCCGGGCAGGAATGACCAGCGCAAGCCGGAAACCAGCGCCGCATTGACAGCATCTCCCGGATAAGCGCGCCGCAGCATGGATTGCAGCACGAAACCGTAATAAAGCAGTCCCCCCAGAAAACCGGTATTACTTAAAACCGCGATGACTTCATTAGATGTCCGTGTGCCGCCCATGCCAACGCCCAGGCCATGGGTATCAAGCAATGCTTGCCAAGAGGTCGCAGTCCAGAAGCTGCGCTCCTCGTAGGACACCGTGCGGGTCTTCTTCAAAACCATCTGTTCAAAAAGTCTGAAAATCGGATCGAAGATTTCCGGATGGACGACAAAAATCGCGAATACGAGCGCCGCCACCACAAAAGCCGCCCAGAACTCCAGTTCCAGATCGCGGCCCGCCCTGGTGCCGCGCCGCGCCTTCTTGGCCCGCCACAGAAATTCCAGCAAGGCGAAGGCGCCGAATACAACAAGGGCGACGTAGGCGGAAGAAGACGTTGACAACCAGACAAACAATAACAGTAGTGTCGCTACAATCGGAACTACCCTGGTCCGATAGAAGGTATCGGTGATAGCATGACGCAAAAAATACAACAGCGTCAACAACTGCGTACACAAGGCCCCATAAACGGATGCTTCAGGCATAAGGCCGACGACACGCCGTGTACCCCCCTCAAGCGTCACGTCTGTCATCAACACATAACTGGCCGTACGGAAAGGCGCGAGAAGCCAGCCCAATGGCACAAAATGGCTCACAAAATCCAATATCCCGGTGGCAACCGCTATCGCCCCACCGATGCAAAGCCCCTTGAGCGCATTTTGCTGTTGTTTGGGATCAAGCATCAGACGCGCGAATGTCACGACCGTAATGACCGAAATGGTCAGATACAGGATCTGCGAAATATTCTGTGTCGTCGGTTCCAGGAACTCGGACTGGAAAAACCGCGTCACTTTCATGGGTACGATTGTGATACTGCCCACAAAAAAACGCGGACTGAATATCGTCACCAGAACAGCGACCAGCCAGAACAACGTCAGCAAAATCAGGCCTCGTGGCGCGAAAAGGGCGGAAACGCCGAATTTGATCGCCTTGCCCGTCAGAAAGGTCCGCAGAAACAGAATGCACGCCACTATCGGCGTCGGCGTCAGAGTTAACCCCATCGTCATGGCCGTTGGGAAAACGGCAAAAGCTCCAAAGGGCATGCTCACAAAAAACAGATAGATCAGGATCGACCGATTGCCGAACAGGCCCATCAGGGCCAGTCCCCAGAATATCGCTATCGGGATAAAATCCATCTGCCCTAAAATCCTTTATGATTCAGGCGAAAAACGATCATGTCCTGGCGTGGGAACCAAGGCCTTTTTCTGTCACGTTTCGGTTCGGGTGACAAGTTCATGCCGCACTTCCTGGTGGCAGACAGGCCGCGATAAAGGCTTGCAACCGGTCCTTGAAGATATCCCGGTTCCAGCCCTGGGCGTGCCCGCGTATAAGGATCGGATCGAAATCATCGCACCTTGCCTCATAACGGGTGATGGCGTCGATCAGGCTGTCAGCCGTCTGCTTATCGAAGAACAGCCCTGTTTGACCCTCGATAACCGTTTCGACCGCCCCGCCCCGCCGGTAAGCCAGAACAGGCCGGCCACTGGCCATGACCTCGAGCGGCACGATACCGAAATCCTCCACCCCCGGAAAGATGAGCGCCCGGCAGTTGCGGAAATAACGCGCCATCGCCTGGTCATCCACCTTGTCGAGGAAGGTAATGGTCGGCCCGGCCTGGCGCTTCATCTCTTTCGTCACGCCGGAGCCGATGACGATCAGCCGCCTGTTCAGACGGGTACAGGCCTCGATGGCAATATCGATGCGTTTGTAAGGCGTGACCTGACCTGCACAGAGATAATAGTTCTCCGGCGCATCCGATATCCCGAAACGCGACACATCGACCGGTGGATGAATGACCGTGGCCTCGCGCCGGTAGAATTTTTCGATGCGCTTGGCCACGAAGGCCGAATTGGCGATGAAGTGATCGACCCGTGCCGAAGTGGTGACGTCCCACGCCCGCAGCCAGCTTGAGGTCAGGCGCATGGCCAGCCGCGCCAGCCAGCCGGACTTGCGGTAATACTGCGGATAAAGGTCCCAGATATAACGCATCGGCGAATGGCAATAGCAGATATGCACGGAATCCGGCGGCGGTATAATGCCTTTCGCCGGGCCTGCCTCGCTTGACAGGATCAGGTCATATCCCGACAGATCGAAGGATTCCAGCGCCTGCGGCATCAGGGGCAACATCTTCTGATAGAAGCGCCTGCCGCCGATTTTTTGCAGGAAAGAAGTGGTGATCCTGTGCTTCAACAGGGCCGGCGACAGCTTGTCGCGGTCAACCACCAGAGTAAAGATATCAGCGTCCGGATACAGTTCGCACAGGCATTCGAGAACCTTCTCGCCGCCTCGCATGCCGACCAGCCAATAGTGAACGATAGCGACTTTCATCGGATTTTTGCCTTGCCCCAAATCCGCGCGGTTACACACGGACAAGGCAGCTATTCCTGATAGTACTTCTTGTACTGATCGTAGTAATAGCCGCTGTCGCCATAGCCATACTTGGCCTGTTCCTTGACATTGACCTGAGTCAGCACGACCCCGCACACATGGGCGCCGGTTTCGGTGAGCAGCTCGAGTGAAGCTTGGGCAGCCTTGCGCTGCGTCTTGCGCCACCGGACCAGCATGGCCACCACATCGGCCTTGCGGGCGAGAATACGGGTGTCGACCACAGCCAAAACCGGCGCCGTATCGAGGATCACCACATCGAAGCTGGCGCGCAACCGGTCCAGCAAATGGTCCATGGCTTCGGAGCCAAAAACATCTTTCGGCGTATAGGCACTTTCCACGAGCGGCAGATACAGCACATTGGTCATGTCGTCCTTGATCAGGACATCGTTCAGTTCCGTCTTGCCCGCCAGGACTTCCAGCAGGCCGCCTTCGACGGGGCCGGTAATATACTGATTGATCGAGCGGCGACGCAGGTCACAATCGACCACAACAACCGACTGCCCCGACAGCGCCATGACCCGCGCCAGACAAACAGAGGTCGTCGTCTTGCCTTCACCCGGCAGGGATGATGTTACCGCAATAACCTTCACATCATGACCGATGCGCGAATAAATAAGTGCGGCGCGCATGATGCGGAAGCCCTCGGAAAAGACCGACAGGGGCTTATCGACGACATATTGCGCCGGCGTCGCCCTCTGGCCACGATTGAGCGTTGAGGCAAGATCGGCGACATTCCCCAAATGTGGCTGGTGCAGGACAGTCTCAACATCCGCGGCCGTCGTCAACCCGCTGTCCAGGGCACGGCGGATCAGCACCGCCCCCGTGGCAGCACCAAGGCCGCCAATAAAGGCCAGAGCCAAAGAAATGGGAATCTTCGGCGCGCTCGGCCCCGTGGGCAGGGCGGCGTTCGACACGATGCGGGCATCGGAGCGATCGATTCCTTCCTGCGAAGAAGTTTGCTTGAAACGATCCAGATAGGATTGATACAGGGTCGTGACGGCATCGGCATTGCGTTGCAATTCGTTGAGCTTGACCATGGCCTGGTTATTGCCGACCAGTTGCCCCCTGGCCTGCGCGACGCTGCCGGCGAGCGACGCCGTGCGCTGGCGCTGAACCTCGGCCTGAGCTTCCAGATTGGACATGATGCGCTGGATTTCAGCGCGAATCTGGGCGTCTATATCGTTGAGTTGATCCTGCGCCTTGATGATGTCCGGATGTTTGTTGCCGTAGCGCGACTGCAAATCGGCCAGACGCTGACTGACCGTTGTCCGCTGGGCACGGAGGTTTTTGATGACATCCGAATTCAGGGCCTCACCAACGTCTTCGCCGCTGGAGCCAGTACTTAACTGGCGCCTGGCAACCGACAGGCGCGCTTCGCTTTCGGCGCGATCGACTTTCACCCCGGCCAGTTGCTGATCAAGCGTCGTAATCTGCTGCTGGCCCAGCGTATTATCCGCCGAAACCGCTAGAAGATTGTGGGAAATCTTGTACTGCTGCACCGCCGTTTCGGCTTCTTCCACTTGCGCGCGCAGGTCGCCCAGGCGGCTGTTCAGCCAGTCATTGGCCTCCTTGGTGGCCTGGAACTTGGTTTCCAACTGTTGTGACAAGTAGAGACGCGCCCATTCATTGGCAATCCGCGCAGCCTTTTCCGGTGAGGTCGAGGTAAAGGAGATCGTGATAATCCGGGTCGCCCCCGAACGCGCCACCGTCAACCGGCTCAATACATTATTGAGAATAGCCTCATGCCGCCCCTGTGCTTCCAAAGGTGTCAAACGGCGATCATCCGGTTTGTCCTTGATCAGGCCGAAAAAATGGCTGCCATTGAGCGACGGATTGAATTCAGGATCCTGATCCAGTTGCAGAGAACGCAGAACCCGATCACCGAGCGAATTGGAACGGAGTATCTCGACCTCAGTGTCCACCGTCGCCGCATCAGGCGGCAGATCGGACAAGACATCCTGGTCCGGCGTGGTCCTCATGGTGCGCGGATCCATCATGACACTGGCCGTCGCCGTGTATGTCGGCACCTGCATCAGCACTGGCACGATGATCAGCAGGAAAACGCATCCGAAAATGATCACGAAGAACCGGCTGAAACGTCTGAAATCCGCTATAATGGCAGTCAGGTCGAGCGAAGGCAGCAGGCTGTCCGACCCATCGGTTTCAGTAGAATGTTTATCCGCGATCATAAATTGTGCCAGTGTGAGATTGAACAGAGTCCCGAATTGATACCTCGGGACCCCGGAGCTTAATACTGAAGCCCTAAAGAAACCCTCAATGCATTATCCTTGTAACCTGGAATAGCGCCGTTTCCTTTGGATTTATTCTCGCTATGGCTATAGCCGCCACGAATGAAAATGTGACGATTGACCAGATATTTGGCACCCAGCCACAAATTCGTCCGGTCATCCGTACGATTGACGCCGTTATATTCATCCGTCGTATATCCATAGGACGCACTGAGGACCAGGGTGCGGAGCAATTCATAATCCGCGCCTATTTGCGAAGCCGTCGATGTATAGCTGGAAGCACCGAATTGCGGCGTTTCCTGGATCGTGCGGGCCGTACCGGCCCAAACCGTCAACAACTGGGTAGGGAAATATTGAGCGTTCGCCGCGAATGACACTCCATCCACCTTTTTGAACGCGGGATTATCATAATTCTGTTCCTGATAACCGATTTGCGCCTCCCCCCGGATAAGGTTGGTCAGATCAAAACTGGCGCCAACAGCAACATCATAACCATCCGAGTCGCGGTTGATGGCATGATCATCATAATCACGCGTATTGCCGACCCAGATGGCGTAGACCGACGTATCGGGACTGAACGCGTAATCGGCGCGGCCGGAATAGACAACCTGGGTCAGGTCGCGGTCATTCTGCGGAATGACGACCCCTCCGAGGGTTATGGCGTCTTCGTAATTCAGATCGGTCAGCGTTACCTGACCGACGAAGCGCAGGCGGTTGCCTTCCGCCACAAAACCGGCATTGGCTACCGTCGCCTTATATTCGATCGGTTTCGCCAGATTGGTGGCGACGGTCTGCGCCGACGGATCATAAAGCGCTTCGAAGGCATCGCTGTAATTGACACCGGCAAACAGGTTGCTGCGGCCATGAATATCCAGACGACCGGACAGCGCCGCTTCCCAACTCGTGGTGTTCAGGTTGTCATTATCGGAATAGTTCAGGAAGGTTGAACGCAGCGAAGCAGCCAACTGATGACGTCCCCAATCGGAGGTTATACGCACGCGCGGCGTAATCGCCGAATAGGTATCGGAAACTTCGTTGACGGGCGCGTAATATATATTGTCATTGCTGTCGACGTCGATATCCACGGACGGCGCGACATCGAACACCCCCCAGCGCAGACCGCGCGGCTCGTATTCCGGCGGAATGCGTTCGGTAACCGCGATATTGCGGTCACGGGCAAAATTGGAATTTTGCGCATGCGCCGCATTAGCTGCGAGCAAGGCAACGGAAAGCACCACCAGCGATGTGCCGTATTTCATATTAATCCCCGTCCTACTGAACAAAGTCGTTGGAAAAGCCCTGCGGACGCGGGCCTGAACTTAAACAATACGCGCCAGATCAACCCGCGCGATAACCTGCCCCGACCGGCGCCCCTCTGGGCGCGATTGGCAGGTTGCCACCCCGATTCCGGCCATTGATCGCACCAGGCGATGTCTGATCGAATAATTTCTCCAGATCACCCTGGACACGCCCGAAAGCCGCCGCGACATTCTTCGACAGGTTCGGTGTATTAGAGGCGCGGGTCAGGGCCGTCGAGATGCTTAAAGTCGGTACGCCGGCGGCCACCTGGGCCTTGATGTCGTTTTCAATGGCGATAACGATCAGAGCGATGACATCTTCAGAAGCGGCCGCATTACGCGCCGTGGCGTGGGCGCTCTGGCCGGGCCGGGCCGGCCCCTCACCGGCCACCGCCGGATCGTTGCCCGTGGCACCCGCTATGGCGGCGGCATCGCTGCCGAGGGCGACGAAAGCGGCCTCCTCCGCCTGATTCGCGGTGGCGACAAGCTTCACCGCCAGTGACGACGATACTTTTTCAACGTTCGCAGGCACAACGCCGGCCGGCGCGGCAATGGCGGCCGCGGTGACAGACAGTCCGACTATGGCGCCAAGTCCCAGGATGATCTTTTTCATGGTTTCGAGTCCCCTCGACAGCGAAAAGAAACTCCTTTCGCACTTGCTAAAACAAAATCATAATACTGTTATCGATTCAAGCTCAATAGCCCAAACCGCTTTAGGCGCAAAGCGATTACACCTAAAGTGATACCTAAAAGTAACGTTCGGCTATTCGAACCGTATCGCCCGGCGCCACCATCGTCGCGGAAGTCAGGGGCACCTCTTCTTCGGCCGTGCTCCCCGCATGGCGCACAAATACTTTTTTCTGATTGGCGCGGTAAGTATAACCAGAAGCCAGGGCCACGGCATTCACAACCGTCATGCCATTGCTGTAAGGATATTCGCCCGGCTTGTTGACTTCGCCCAGGATATAAAACGGCCGGAAGGTGAGCACCTCTATACTGACCCGCGGATCCTTGAGATAGCCTTCCTTGAAAGCATCCTCCACATTTGCCTGCAGTTGCGACGCCGTTAACCCACCCGCACGAACATCCCGGATCAGCGGCAGGGAAACCATGCCGTCGCCCGAAATAGTGAATTCGCCGCTCAGGTCAGGCTCGCCGAAAACGATCAGGCGGATCTTGTCACCCGACCCCAGCCTGTATTCATACCCCGCGCTCGCCGTTGCCGTGACAGGAACGGCAACCGGCGTCGCCGCCACCTGAGCCTGCGCCACGCCCCCCGCACCCAAAAGAGTCGCCGCCATGAGCGCCAATCCCGCCAGGGCTTGCCGGAATCGATTGTATAACACCTGCAATCTGTTCACGTCGTCCTCAAGAATTAAAGGAAGTTGTTCCAATTTACGCTTTTACGCCAAATGACACTTAAAGGCTTTCCGCCCCGACACTTCGCCCGCCCCGCTGCAAAACCTGTGCCAGCCAAGGCCGGCCCACAACATTACCAAAACCTAAGTGCGGACCTGAATAATACGGCGCGAGACATCCTTCAAGCGAACCGCCGTCAGGACGCCGGTCGCATAGGCGCCGCTGTCGACGCCGATGCGCCAGCGCTTGTCCGCCGGCGTGTCTTCCGGCGTATGTCCATGAACCACCACATAATCGCAAGCTTTTTCCGAGGCCATGAAAGCGCCACGCACCCACAGGAAGGTTTCAGGCCCCTGCGCCTCCAGCGGCTGGTCCGGCCGGACGCCGGCATGAACGAAAACGTAGTCATCGACCTTCAACAGGTATTTCATGGTATTGAGAAGCGCGAGATGCGCCGGCGGCAGGGCGGCGGCGAAGGCCTTGCGCGTTTCTTCCCACTGCGCCGGATCGCTGCGCGAGGCCGGCAGCGCCAGGCCGTAAGACCCCAGCGTGCTGCCGCCGCCGTAATCGACCCAGGCCGGACCATGCTGCGCCGTTTGCAGGAATTTCAACAGGGAATCCTCATGGTTGCCGAGCAGAACCTCGACATCGCACCATGGCTCCGCCTGAAGTTTCAGGACGCGCGACAGAACGCCCGCCGAATCCGGCCCCCGATCGACATAATCGCCCAGCAGAACGATCAGCGGCCGCTCGGCCACCGCCATTTCATCGGCGCGGATATGCTGGATCATGCGCTCGAACAGGTCGAGGCGGCCATGGATATCGCCGATCGCATAGACCAGCCGCCCGACCCGCGACGCAGGCGGCGCGGATTTCGACCTCGATGTCCCGAAAAAAGACCTGAGCGCTGTCAGCATGACGGTGTGTGATAAATCCAAAACCCTGAGACAGTCTATTCTTCCACAATGCGACACTCAAGTGCGGCCGGTGCGATTTTAATCATTTACGCGCCTGTGTGGGAAAAAAGCCCATATAAATCATGCCTCACCCGGAAACGGCCGAACCAATCATTAAAAAAGAAGCTTAATCATTGTAAACCATAAACATAAACAACACATTCACGATACTTCTTATCTGTAAATTGAATGTTGTTTGAGAGGATACCATAACCGCAAAGAGGATGTGATGGTTATGGTTCGTACAAATAAGTACACAAAGGTGAATTTGCTTGCATTTTTCATCACGACAACGGCTTCACTCGTCCTTTGCGCCGGCACCGCAGCCGCGGCCGACCGTTTTCCTGTTCAAAACGCCTTCCTGCCCACCGGCCGGCCCATTGCCGCGCCCACCGCTTTTCTGGAAATGTGCTCACGGTCACCTGAGGATTGCCGGCAATCCGACAAGACCGAACCGGCGCGCATCGTTTCCCTGGCCCGGCAGGCCATGGTCGAGAAATACGAACTGGCCTTCGCGCACCTGACCAGCGCGGACCCCATGCCCGGCGCTGTCGACACCCCGCAATGGCCGCGCCTTGCCGGCAACCGCCTGATCGACGCCGCACAGGCCGCTACCCCCGTCGCCGACTATGCCCGCATCGACCTGGACCGCGACGCCATGACGATACTCAAGGCGGTCAACCGCCGCGTCAATCACGACCTGATCGCCGATACCGACGCCCATGTCTATCAGGTCAACGATTACTGGGAAGCGCCCGCCCTGACGCGCGGTGCGCGCGGCGATTGCGAGGACTTCGCGCTGGTCAAGCGCCGCCTGCTGATCGCCGCAGGCATTCCCGCCGCCGCCCTGAGCCTGGCCATCGTCCGCACCCGTTACAACGAGGATCACGCCGTTCTGGTTGTCGCCACACGGCAGGGCGATTTCGTGCTTGATAACCTCACCTCCAGGCTCAGACCCTGGCAAAAGACCGGCTATGACTGGATATCGCGCCAAGCGCCGGGTGACGATCTTGGCTGGGTGTCGCTCCTCCCCGTCCCGTCCGCCGTTCCAATGCGCGCCATGCGTATAGCCTACAATCGCTAAACCTGCTATGCTGGGCGCCATGCCCCAGACGACGCCATGGACCCGCGCCCTGAAATACGCCCCCGCCGGGGTGGCGGCGATCGTCAGCCTGTTCGGCACGGTGGCCGCCCTGCAATTCGCCTGTCCGGACACCATGCCGGTTCTGCTGCCTTTTTCGGAATCCTTTTACGCCCATACCCTGACCGCGACGGATAACGACCGGCGCATCGATCTGGCGCGCAAAACGGTGAATGCCGCCCCCGGCCGCGCTGAAAACTGGCTGCTGCTGGCCTCCGCCTATCAGCAAAAGGACAAGGCTCTTTCCGGACGTGTGCTGGCCGCGCTGCGCCGCTCCTATGCCACGGGGCCGCTGTCGCCGGACGCCCATGACTGGCGGCTGGCCTATCTCTTCTCGAACTGGAGCCTCATGCCGGCTGATCTGAAGACATCAGCCATGGCGGAGGCCGAAGCCTATGTCACGCGCTATGCAGGCTATATCTACACCCGGGGCCTGGTCCCGACCCTGGCCGACAATGACGGGCGGACCGCCCTGGGGCTGGTCGTCCTGACCCGTGACCGGGCCAGCCAGAGCGCCCGCCGCATGGCCGAATACCGGGCCGCGCAGGCGGATGCCGCCTCGTAGTCATGTCCGGCTTGCAATAAAGAACGCCGCGCCATCGCCCCAGAGTCCCCCTCAAAGCAACCCTGAGACGATAGCCACGCCGCCTGCGCCGCCCCCTATTCCCCCCGGAATCCTGACGACGCAGACCGCGCGACCGCACGAAAGCCTGCGGCACACAGGCTTTGACCGGTATATGCGCACCCACTGCAGGCTGCCTTCACATTCCGGTGCCGGTATTGCTACACTTAAAAAGCGTGGTTATCAATAATAAGCGGTTACAGTTTATGTCTTTTTTTGGGCACCCGTTCCGATCGCCAGTTCCGGGCCGCCACCCTATTCCCGCACGCCTCGGCCGGGCACGGCGTTCAGCAGGCTTTGCAGATGATCGAGATAATCGTAAAACGCATCACGGCCGGAGACGGTCAGCCGCGCGATCGTACGGGGCTTGCCGGCCGACATGGTTTTATCGAGCTGAATATAACCGGCGTCATCAAGCTTCTTCAGGTGCTGCGACAGATTACCGTCGCTGATGCGGATTTCCCCGCGCAGGGTGACGAAATCGGCCTTGCCGACGGTTGACAGGAAGGCCAGGATTGCCAGGCGGGCGCGGCCGTGGATGACCTCTTCCAGGCTTTCATGGGCGAACAGGCTCATATGGTCCTCATCTTGGGTTGGGCGCGCCGCTCGGCGCGCAACAGAACAAGACCGGGCGCCGTCATGAAACAGACGGTGGCCACAGCCATGACGATATAACGGTCAATCGGGCTATCGAGCACGAACATCGCTCCGGCGGTCAGCATCCAGCCGCCCGCCATGCCCAACAGCCAGGACTGGCTGCTCGATGTCGCCATCACCGCCAGAACGAGACTGAAAACGATGGCCAGAAAAGCCATGGTGATATGGGGTTCGGATACCCGCGTCCACTGGCTGCCGAGCAGGAAAACGAAAATGCCGATGCCGGCGAACCCCCAGGCGGTCGAAATCGACTGGTTACGCCATGACCGGAAGGAATAGCCCCCCCGGCCGAAATGAGAAATCAGCAGCGCGCCCGCCACGCCAATGATCGCCGCCCCCCATCCGACCGGCAGACCGGCGGGCAGCCAGCCGGCGGCCATCAGGGCTTTCAGGATATGGGTGACGGCCAGCACAATGCCCCACCAGGCCATAACCGATCCGCCCGCCGTCGCCAGGGCGTCCCCCCGGCTGACAAGCTCGCGCAGGCTATGCAACTCCTCGCCCAGATAACCGGCTTCCTCCGGATCGAGGCGCGGCAGGATGGAACCATACCGACTTGCCGGACGATCTGCCGGACGACGGTTAGCATGGCGGTCTTCGGACATTTCGGATCGCTTTTTCATTTGCGGCCGAGAATAAGGTGTATTTGCAGGAAAACCAACATCTGTTTGCGGAATTTGAAACGCCGCCTCTGTATTCTGACCAAAACGGCAGACCGGTCAGGGTATAAAACGCTTTATGTATTCCGCCGCCCTGCCTGATCGCTTAATCCGACGGCCGGGACCACATTCGTTTCAATCAACCGCCTGAATTTCCAGCCGGTTTATAACAGCCGTGAAACGATCATGGACGCGCAACCGCACTTCCAGCCCGCCGGCATCCTCTGTCACCTCGAAATCGAGCGTCAGACTTTCCAGCGCCTGGCCGAACAGGCCCAGCCGGATATCCCGTGAGGCCAGGACCGTCTGTCCCGCCGCCGCGCAGGCGTCCAGCGTCACCTTGCCGGCGGATTTGCCTTCAAGGAAAAGCGTGGCGCGATACCTCCCCGCCGGCAAATCGACATAAGGCCCCCAAAGCTGATAGCCGCGACCGGCCCGCTCGAATACAAGCCGCTCCTCGCGTCGCTGGCCATCACGGGTTTGCAGGGCCATATGGCCGCCGGCATAGACCAGCGGACGGCCATCATGCACCCAGGCTTCCCAGACGCTGATATGGCCCAGATCCACCGAGCCATGGCGCTGGCAATCGAAACCGCAATTGCGTAACGCCTGCCGGAAGTAGCCTGAACGGAAGCCCAGTTCCAGCCAGCCATGCTTGCGTATCGCCCACAGCGATTCGCCATCCATGCGCAATCCCCACGGCACCGGATAATCATCGACGATCGGCTCGGCGGCAAAGTAAATGCGTCCGCCGGGCTTAAGCGCCCCCTTAAGCGCGCGCAGCAGGCGCAAGTGATCGTCGCAATGGTGAAAACATTCAAAGAAAACAATAGCATCAAAAGGATCACTGACTGTTTCAGCCCACATGAAATCCGAATTGACGACCTTTACGCCGACCTCGGCCTGTTGTGCGCGCAACGTAATCAGTTCGCAGAAATTGGCTTCCAGATCGACGGCTGTCACATCCAGCCCCAACCGCGCCAGGGTGAGGGTGGTCTCCCCCCAACCCGGCCCGAACTCCAGCACACGATCGCCCGGAGACACCTTCATGGTCCTGAGAAGATGCGCGATGGCGCCCAGATAGCGCCCGGCCGTAACCGTGCTTTGGGTGGCATAAGGGAACGGCCGTTTGGCCGCCGCCCTGACATTAAACGGCGTCGCCTCGTTTTCCAGCCGGTAGGCCTTGCCGGATACGCTGTTATAAAGCGCCATCTGACGGTCACGATAGGCATCGCTCAGCGGATCCTGCGGCAGGTCCGGCGCGAAATCCATGCGGAAGGTCGTAAACACCTGACGCAGGGCATCGTCCGACACGGCGCTCGCGGCATCGCATTCACGGATTTTCGCGTCCAGGGCGGCGATGTCGCGCAGAACTTCCATCTCAGTCGGACGTAATGCGGGTTTTGGCGGCTTCCGCGGCCTTTTTCACGTCCTGGGCGCGTGACAGCGGCGCGACCAGAATACCCGAAGGCGTCGAGATCACCATGATATCGCTGAGGCCTATGACGGCCACCACCGGTCCGGCATCATTACGGATCAGGCAGTTTTCCGCCTCGATCAGTATGGCGTCACCCTTGACGTGGTTGGCGGCATCGTCCTTTTCACCCAATCGCCACAACTCGGCGAAACCGCCGACATCGGCCCAGCCGATATCGCAGGGAACGACTGCCGAACGCGAGGTGTTTTCCATGACGGCATAATCGACCGAAATCGACGGCACCCGGCTGAAGGCCTCTTCCTCCAGACTGACGATCACGCCGTCACGGCGGGCTTTTTTATAGGCATCGACACAGGCTGCCAGCACTTCCGGCGCATAGAGGCTCAGTTCCTCCAGCATGACCTGGGGTGAAAACAGGAAGATACCGGCGTTCCAGTCGTGACGTCCGCCTTCCACATATTGCCTGGCGGTTTCAAGATTTGGCTTTTCCCAGAATTTCCTGATCTCGAAAATACCGTCGCGCAAGGCTTCGCCGCGTTCGATATAGCCGAAGCCGGTTTCGGGGTGCGCCGGTGTGATGCCGAAGGTGACAATACGGCTTTTCGCGGTTTCCGCGGCCGCCATCACGGCGTCATGAAAGGCCTGTGGCTTGGTGATGACGTGATCGGCCGGCACCAGCAGCACCAAGGCGTCCGGATCCTTTTCCTGGCCCGCCAATGCCGCCATGGCGGCGACGGCGGCGGTATTGCGGCCGAACGGTTCGAGAATGACCGCCTGCGGCGCCTTGTCGATCAGTCCCAGTTGCGAGACAACCAGATCACAATGTCCGCGTCCGCAAATCGCCACGGGCGCCAGATATTCATCTCCGACCAGGCGCAGCGCCGTTTCCTGAATCATGCTGTTCGCTGTCGCCAGAGCATGGAACTGCTTGGGTGCCGTCGGGGTGGACAGCGGCCAGAGACGCGTTCCGGAACCACCGGACATGATGACAGGTATGATCTTATTTGACATTTTTGATTTCGCCCTTACCTCCCCGCGCGGAAGATCTTGCTCTTCCATGACTTGCCGGAGAGTATTTTTTCGATGCCATGCCCGTTGCGTACATATAAAGAGGCGGTAGGTAAATATACGGCCTGGGAAACAAATAAGTATTTTTGAAATATTTAATTTACCGGTATCCCGCAAACCCAACTGTATTTTTACGCGCTTTTGCCCTAAGCCCTGAATCACTCCTCCTGCCTTTTGTGAGATTCACCATGTCCAGCCTCGCCGATGCTCTTACAGACAAACAACAGTCCCTGCGCCAGTGGCTGTTCGATCACGCCTTGCCGCTCTGGTGGGATATCGGCGGCGACCGCGAAAAGGGCGGCTTCTATGAGAAGATCAATCTCGACGGCAGCCCCGACGATATCGACCGCCGTACCCGCGTGGCGGCGCGTCAGGTGTTTTCCTACGCCCTGGCCAAACGCATGGGCTATCAGGGCGAAACGGACGGACCGATCGACCAGGGCCTGAAATGGCTTTCCGGTCCGGCGCGCAACCCCGAAACCGGGATGCTCTACGCCACCTTAAAGCCGGACGGTTCGGTGGTGCGCGGCGAATTCGATTTCTACGATCATGCCTTCGCCATGCTGGCCTATGCCTCGGCGTATCGCGTCCGCCCGGACGACAAGTCGCTGGAAGCCGCCGGCGTCGCCATCCGCGACAGGATCGTGGCCGACTATTCCCATCCTGTGCGCGGCTTCGAGGAAGCCAATCCGCGCACCTTGCCGCTCAAGGCCAATCCGCACATGCACATGTTCGAAGCGTGCCTGGCGTGGATCGAGGCCGGTGGCGATGACAAGTGGCGCCAGATCGCCGGCGAGATCGCCGACCTGTGCGTCGAGAAATTCCTGCATCCGGAAACCGGCGCCCTGCGTGAATTCTTCGATGGCGACTGGAACGTCATGCCGGGCGAGGCCGGGCGTATCGTCGAACCCGGCCATCAGTTTGAATGGGCGTGGCTGTTCCTGCGCTGGGCGGAGATGACCGGCCCCCAAAACCTGAGCGATAGCTATGTAAAAACGGCTCAGCGTCTGATCGATATCGCCGAGGTGGCCGGCACCGATCCGAAACGCAATGTGACGATGTTCGAGTTGTGGGACGATTTCACGGTCAAGGACGCCAAGGCGCGTTTGTGGTCGCAGACCGAACGCATGAAAGCGTTCACGGCGCTGTCGCAATCGGCGAAAACACCTGCCGAAAAGGAAGCCGCCATCGCCAGCCTGATCCAGGCGGCATCCGGCCTGCAGCTTTATCTCAGCACGGAGATCGAAGGCCTTTACCGCGACCGCATGAAGCCGGACGGCACCTTCGAGATCGAACCGGCGCCCGCCAGTTCCCTGTATCATATCATCTGCGCTATCAGTGAGATGGGAACGCTACGCCCGTGAAGCCTGGATCAGGCTCTGGCAGCCATAATGAGACGGCCTGCGCCAAGAAGGTCCATCACTGTCTTGTGGTCGTCGGATGCCAGCGCAAAGCAACCCTGACTGCGCCCTATCGCCCCTTTCCGGGCTAATTCCGTACTGACATACCAGGCGCTATGAATGACAATGGCGCGACTCTCGGCATTGGAATTCTGCGGGTCCAGACCGACGAGACGGCGCGACAGGCCATGATTGCCATAATAGGCATCGCCGGTGACATAGGCGCCTTCGGACGTGGCCTCGGAACCGGGCGCATTGGAAAAGCGCTTGAGCCATCCGGTATGGCCGGGATCGGACCCCTTGCCATGCGCGACAAGAAAGCTTTTGACGGCGCCTGACTGAACATCCACGATATGAAACCGCGGCCTGGCCGAAAAGAGGCTGAAATCCGCGATGGCCACCCGGTCACGATGGGGAATTCGCGTGGAATGGGCGTTTAAGGCGGTTTTCGCCAACTGAATCACCCGTGAAGATGGACCGGTTGTTTCGGCCGCCTTCGAGGTCACAGGCAGGGCCAGCCCCAGGCTGGCGGTCAAAACGGCACGACGGTCGATCATACTGGCACTCCACGCTTACGAGAGTCTTATATCCCTCGCAAAAGTGGCGGTATGTGGACCATGCGGCTTATCAGCCGGAAAAGGCCTGCGTCGCGGCGGCTTCAGCCCAATCCGATCCACTGCATCAGACGGTGCCACAGGCGACCGATCCCCTCCCAGAAATTGCTCCATACGGACGAACCCTTTTGCGTGGCCTGTCCCTTGGCCGCGAGATATTTCGATGTGACCTTGCCGATGGCCACCGGGATACCGTCATGGCGGGACAGGGTTTGCGAGACTGCGTTCCGATCGATGACCACGCCTTGCGTCTGCAGGGCATCCAGGCGCTTTTTGAGCGCGACGATTTCAGGCGCATTGTCAGCAAGGGGCGTCGCGGCCGTAAAGCCGGCGATATCCTTCGCCTGCTGGCGGGTGGGCGTGGCTTCCAGATAGAGGACGCCATTGCTGCGGCCTAGCGTGAACGGCGCATCGACGACCGTCACCGCATCATCGACCTTGACCGCGTTGAACAATGCCTCGATATCCTCCGGAAACAACCGTATGCACCCGTGGCTGGATGGTTTGCCGATACTCCAGGGCGTATTGGTGCCATGAATGAGATAACCCGGCCAGCCCAGCGTCAGCGCATATTGGCCGAGCGGATTATCCGGTCCGGCCGGCACGACCTTGGGGAGTTTCGGGTTTTGGGCGCGGATCGAATCCGGGACGGTCCAGGTCGGATCCTTGCGTTTGGTGACGATCTTCGTCTGACCGGTCGGCGTATCCCACCCCTCCTTGCCCACGCTTACAGGATAGGTGGCGACGGCGCCATCCGGCGAGAAGCGGAAAATGCGCATACCCGCCAGATTGATGACAATGCCCGTCCGGGGTGCCTCCGGTAAAAGATGCTGACCGGGAATCGTCAATGATTGATCCACACTGATCACATCCGAGGTGATCCCGGAATTGGCCGACAAAAGTTCGACCAGACCGACATGATGGGCGCGCGCGATTGACGCCAGGGTATCGCCCTTTACGGTTTTGTAGCTGGTCACTGAGCCTATGACCGTCGTTTCGGGAATATCCTGCCCATATGCAAGGGGGGCGGCGAGAACAAAAGCCAGGGAAAAAACCACAAGGGAGTTACGCATCTAACACCTGATTAAATTACAGGTTTTCAGGCTAAAAGCGCCTGGCGATCATTTTCGACTCTTAAAAATATCCGATATGATCAAGATTTGATGTGTGGAATTACCGCTCACCGCACCAGCCTGCCAGGTTACATCTGGCGGCAGGCTCAATCACACGCGTTCGTCCTGGCGAAGATTCAGCAGACAGCCCCTTTTCCTGAGAGCGCTTCCATTGTAGCGTCAGCGGCAATTATAAAATCGCTCCGGAGGAAGCCGTCATGAAATCCCTGTACGTCACGAGTCTGTTTGCCGCGTCCCTGCTTGCCTGTGTGTCCACCGCCGCCCTGGCGCAGGTTCAGCCATGGATGGATACGACCAAACCGGCCGATCAGCGCACCGCCGCCGCCGTGGCCGCCATGACGCTCGATGAAAAGCTCGGCCTCGTCATGGGCTATACCGATCCCGAACAACTGGTGAAGGAGCCGGACGATATCGTCTCGCCCGCCATCAAGGCCGATGTGGTGGCCAACCATATCAAGGGTTCGGCGGGCTATATCGCCGGCATTCCGCGCCTCGGCATTCCGGCGCAATGGCAGACGGATGCCTCGATCGGCGTGCGCGTCACCGGCATGGAACGCACCGCCCTGCCCTCATCGCTGGCCACCGCCGCCTCGTTCGATCCGAAGATCACCGAAATGGGCGGCGTGATGATCGCCACCGAGGCGCGCGCCTCCGGTTTCAATGTCTTCCTGGCCGGCGGCGGCAATCTGGCCCGCGAACCGCGCAACGGCCGCAATTTTGAATATACCGGCGAAGATCCCCTGCTGACCGGCCGCATGACCGGCGGCCTGATCAACGGCATCCAGTCCCAGCACATGGTCTCGACCATGAAGCACTGGGCGGTCAACGACCAGGAAAGCCAGCGCACCACCGTCGATGTCACCATATCGAAACCGGCCATGCGCCAGTCCGACCTGCTGGCCTTCGAGATGATCTATGACCTGTCCAATCCCGGTTCGGTCATGTGTTCCTACAATCTCGTCAATGGCGACTGGGCCTGCGAGAACGACTATCTCAATAACCGCGTGCTCAAGCAGGACTGGGGCTTCAAGGGCTATGTCATGTCCGACTGGGGCGCCGTCCACTCCTCCGCCAAGGCGGCAAATAATGGCCTCGACCAGTTCACCGGCTATCCCTGCTGCGGCCATCACGGCGCCTTCTTCTCGGCAAAAACGCTGAAAGCCGATATCGACAGCGGCGCCATCCCGATGTCGCGCATCGACGACATGGCCGAACGCATCCTGTGGCCGCTGTTCGCCAAGGGGGTGGTCGATAACCCCGTCAAGGTCGGCCCGATCGATTTCGAGGCCGACGCCAATGTATCGCAGAAAGCCGCCGAGGCTTCGCTGGTCCTGCTGAAAAACGAAGGCAACCTCCTGCCGCTCAACGCCAAATCCATCGCCATGATCGGCGGTCATGCCGACAAGGGCGTGATGGCCGGCGGCGGCTCATCCGGCGTCACGCCGGTCGGCGGCAATGCCGTGCCGGGTCTGGAGCCGAAAACCTGGCCCGGTCCGGTCGTCTTCATGCCGTCCTCGCCGGTCGAGGCGCTGAAAGCCGCCAAGCCTGAGGCTACCATCACCTATATCAGCGGGGAAAATATCAAGGCCGCCGCCGCGCTGGCGAAAAAGAGCGAGGTCGCCATCGTTTTCGTGACGCAATGGATGGGCGAAGGCCTCGACAATCCGCTGGAACTGCCCGGCAATCAGGACACCCTGGTGGCCGCCGTGGTCAAGGCCAATCCGAAGACCATCGTCGTGATCGAATCGGGCGGCGCGGTGCTGATGCCCTGGGCGGACAAGACGCCGGCCATTCTGGAGGCCTTCTATCCCGGCGCGCGCGGCGGTCAGGCCATCGCCAATATCCTGACCGGAAAGGTCAATCCGTCCGGCCATCTGCCGATCAGTTTCCCGGCGTCGAACGCGCAACTGGCCCACGCCGAGATTCCCGGTTACCACAAGCCGGACGGCATCAGGGTCGGGATCACCTATGACGAAGGCGCGGCCATCGGCTACAAGTGGTACGATGTGAAGGGCTTCAAACCTCTCTTCGCCTTCGGTCACGGCCTCAGCTACACCACCTTCGAGACATCGGCTCCGGTCGCCACGGTGAATGGCGTCAATGATGTCTCGGTGGGCGGTTCGGTCACCAATACCGGCAAGACAGCCGGCGCGGCGGTGATGCAGATCTATGTCTCGCCCGCCAATTGGCAGGCCGCCGGCAGGGAAGCCCCCAAGCGCCTCGTCGCCTTCCATAAGGCCGAGCTTGCCCCCGGCCAGGGCGCGAATTTCGCCGATAAGGTCGATCCGAAACTGCTGGCCACCTATGACGAAGCCACCGATAGCTGGGTGGTCAAGGGCGGCGTCTATCATGTCCTTCTGGGCCAGGCGTCGGACGACCTGCCGCAAAGCGTCGATATTACCCTGCCCGACAGCCGTTGGAGCGCCGTCAAAGGCGAATAAATAAAAGAGTCTGTGATTTAAATCCGCCGGCAGCACAGCCGGCGGATTTTTCGTGAATACGTATTCTTGCCGTGTACATATTTGAAGACCCGGCATTTATCTGTAGGCTTGCCGCCAAGGAAACGCCCCGCCGCAATAAGTATAAAATGAAACCAATCGCGGCGGATATAATAAAGTAAGCTGTCAAAACGTCACAACCCGGTACATCAACCGCCCGGAACCTTTCGGGCGGATAAGAAAATCATGGCCCGAAGAGGACGAAGATATGTCGAAAACACATATGGCCGCGCACGCGGTCCTGCTGGTTATTATCGCTGTTCTGGCGAGCGCCTGTGGCGGAGGCGGAGGGGGCGGCGGATCATCGGGGGGCGGCAGTGCGTCATCGTCTTCAAGCAGTTCCCCCACCGCCCTCACCCTGACCATTCATTACAAGCGGGCCGATGGTAACTATACCGGCTGGGGCATCCACCTGTGGAACGACACGACCGGCACGGCGGCGATTGCGACGGCAACAGCCACCACCTGGACCGCGCCGCTGCCTTTCAGCGCTACGTCCGGCGGCTGGGCTACGGTTTCGGTGCCGCTCCTCGCCGCCAACGCCAATCTCAACTTTCTTATCCATAACGGCGACGCCAAAAGCCCGATGCGCGACCTGCATGTTAACCGCTCAGTGGACGGCGGGGATATCTGGGTGGTGCAGGATACGCTGGCCACCTTTACCTCGCCGTCCGATGCCGATGCCGCCGTGGCGCGGCTGGGCCACCAATCGGATGCGCTCGACCTCACCACCGTCACCGCCAACGGTACCGCCAGCGCCCTGCCCGCCAACTGGAACCGGCGCGCCCAGTTCATGGAAATCTTCGTGCGCGCCTACAAGGACAGCGACGGCGACGGCATCGGCGATATCAAGGGCCTGACCTCGAAACTCGACTATCTGAAAAGCCTCGGCGTCACCGGCCTGTGGCTGATGCCGGTCTATTCGTCGTCCGATCATGACCATGGCTATGCCGTCACCGACTATCGCGCCATCGAACCGGCCTATGGTTCGCTCGCCGATTTCGACAAACTGGTCACCGAGGCGCACAAGCGCGGCATCGGCATCGTGCTCGACTACGTGATGAACCATTCATCGGCGGAAAACCCGCTGTTTCTCGATGCCGTCAGCGACAACGGCAATGCGCGGCGCGACTGGTATATCTTCAACGCCAGCAACCCCGGCTGGACCGGCTTGAGCGGCCCGAGCTGGCGGCCTTCCGGCGCCGGCTGGTATTACGGCGTCTTCTCCGACCAGATGCCCGATTTCAACCTGCGCAACCCCGATGTCGTCGCCTACCATATGGACAATCTGCGTTTCTGGCTCAATCGCGGCGTCGATGGCTTCCGTTTCGATGCGGTTGAAACCCTGATCGAAAACGGCGGTTCGGCCTGGTATAACCAGCCGGAAAATCACGCCCTGCTGAAACAGGCGCAGACGGTCATCAAAGCCTATCCCAACCGCTATATGGTCTGTGAAGCCCCCGACCATCCCTCCGACTATGCCGCCACGACAAGTTGCGGCGGGGCCTTCGCCTTCTTCCATGGCGGCGACATCAAGACGACGGCGACCTCCGGCCAGCTTAATGCCGGACTAGCGGCCTATCTCAGCGCCGCTGACCGGACACGGCTGCCGCTGTTCATTTCCAACCACGATTCCTTTGCCGGCGCGCGTCCGTGGCCGGACCTCGGCGCCCGCAGCGATTCCCGGATCGCCGCCGCCATCGAAATCCTCGCCTCGGATACGCCCTTCGCGCTTTACGGCGAAGAGATCGGCATGGCCGATAACAGCGAGGGCGGCGACACCGGCATCCGCGTCCCCATGAGTTGGGACGCCACCTCTCCCGCCGCCGGTTTCTCGGCGGCATCGCCCTTCCGCGCCTTGTCGGCCAACTACCTGACCCATAATGTCGCCGCTCAGGATGGCGTAACCGGTTCCCTGCTGGAAACCTATCGCTCGCTCTATGCGGTTCGCACGGCCTGGCCGGTGCTGCAATCCGGTGACCTGACCCTGAAATCCGCCACCGGCGACTCAAGCCTGGTCTTTCTGCGTCAATTGGGCGGACAAACCGCCGTGGTGATCATGAACCTCTCGGCCGGCGCCCAGGTCATCACCGCGGATACCGGGCTGCCGGCGGCCGCCTTCACCGGCATCTATCCGGCGGCGGGCGGCGCCTATGCCAGCAATGGCGCGGGCAAGGTTTCGCTCACCGTGCCCGCCCAAGGGGTGGTGATCCTGTCGACGCCCTGATAAATACATTTGAAACCAAATTGACCAGATACGCTGCCTGTGGGAACACTATCGCCACAGGCAGCGTTTTTTTGGCCTGAACGCGCGTGCCCGCCGCTGCAAATTGCGGCAGGATGCGGGACTAACAGGAACGCCGGAATGGACCGCCAGAGCGCATCAGATATAGCCAGCACCCGGATGCCCTCCGCCCTGAGCATCACCGATCTGTTCACCATCGGCATCGGGCCGTCGAGTTCACATACGGTAGGCCCCATGCGGGCGGCGGTCCATTTCGCCGAACAGGCCGCCAGCCATGGCCAGCCGTCGCGGGTCGTCTGCAAGCTTTATGGCTCCCTGGCCCTGACCGGCAAGGGGCACGCCACGGATACCGCCATCCTCGTAGGCCTCAGCGGCTGGTTGCCGGACCGTATCGATCCGGAGGCCATCGCGCCGCTGGTGACGGAAATCCGCGCCACGCAAAGCCTGAAACTGGCGGGCCTTTATGACATTGTTTTCGATCCGGAAGGCGACCTGCAATTCATGATGGGGCAATTCTTGCCCGAACACTCCAACGGCATGGTGTTCGAGGCGACCTATCCGCACGGCAAGCCCTTCACGGCCACCTATTTCTCCGTGGGCGGCGGAGCAATCACCGGCGATACCGTGGTGGCCCATTCCAGCAATATCACCCTGCCCCGGCCTTACGTTTCCGGCACCGAACTGCTGGCGATCTGCGCCGCTGAAAACCTGTCCATCGCCGAGGTGGTGGCGAAAAACGAACTGGCCTTCCGCGCGGAATCCGATACCCATGCCTTTATCGATCAGGTGCGCGACGCCATGATGGCTAGCATCGGGCGCGGCGTCTCGCTCGAAGGCGTCCTGCCGGGCGGGCTTAACGTCAAGCGCCGCGCCAGGGCGATGAAGGAACGGCTGGAGGAACGCGGCCCGCGCATCGATCCGTCGCATATTTTCGAGTGGGTCAGCCTTTATGCCCTGGCGGTCAATGAGGAAAACGCCGCCGGCGGGCGCGTGGTCACCGCCCCCACCAATGGCGCGGCGGGGGTGCTTCCGGCGGTCATCAAATATTACAAAACCTTCGTGCCCGGCGCCACAAAAGAAGGCAGCCGCACCTTGCTGATGACGGCGGCGGCCATCGGCTTCCTCTACAAGACCAACGCCTCGATTTCGGCGGCCGAAATGGGTTGCCAGGGCGAGGTCGGCGTCGCCTGCTCGATGGCGGCGGCAGGCCTGTGCGCGGCGCTCGGCGGCACGCCCGGACAATGTGAAAACGCCGCCGAAATCGGCATGGAGCACAATCTCGGCCTGACCTGCGATCCCATCGGCGGCCTGGTGCAGGTGCCGTGCATCGAGCGCAACACCATGGGCGCCATCAAGGCGATCAATGCCACCTACCTGGCGCTGAACGGCGACGGTCATCACATCGTCTCGCTCGACGCGGTGATCGAGACGATGCGCCAGACCGGCGAGGACATGCGCGCCAAGTACAAGGAAACGAGCCTCGGCGGGCTGGCGGTGAATGTGGTGGAGTGCTGAAGCCTTACAGGCGTTACCCTGAATTCAGGGGCGGACGACGAAGGGACGGCGGCGGCGCTGATTTCGTCTGTGCGCGTCTGCTCAATGCCAGTTCGGCGCGGGCGGCTTCGATATCGTCGGTTAAATCGACATAGGTGACTTTCTGTCGGGATTGAAACCTGTTCAGGGAAGTCTCCGCTGGCTGGCATTCCGGCACGGTGGTTTTTTGCGGGCGGGCCGAAGTCTTATCAGTCGCAGAAACCTGAGGCACAGTCTTTGTGACATTTTGAGCGGCCTCCCACCATTGGCCCAGATTACGGCGGCGCTCATCGCCCCACTTCAGCGTATTGGCCAGGGAAACCTGCGCCTTGATCGCGGCTTTCTCATGGGTAGCGCGTTCGGCTTCGGCCTTGCGCGGGTCCGGCTTCTGGCGCTCGGCGCGGTCGCAGCGGCTATAGACGCGCTCGATAACAGCGGCCACGCGCACGGCCTTCTCGACGCCCGGCAGGTCTTCGGGATCGTCCATGGCGGTGATCTTTAGCAGCATCCGGTCGGCGAAGGCGCGCAAAAGTTCGCGCCGTTCCTCCGGGGTCAGTTTTGCCTGTGCTGTACGGTCATCCAAAGCCATCCGTACAGAATGCACCGGGAAAATGGGAGGGGGATAGATTTTGGGTGAAAGGCAATCCGAGCGGCAGAAAATGACGCGACGGCTGTCACCGTCATTCCGGCAACACGCTTCAATCCCGTTTACCCGCATGCTATTACCGCATGGCAAGCCAGCGAACGGATGCCTGGTTTATAATCATGGGGACAGAAAAATTATGGGCGGATTGTGGTTAAGATTCATCAATCGTTTAAACGGGACCTTCCGCCCGCTCCTCACATTCGGCTATTCGATCGCTGACCGGGCCGGTCGGAAGACAGGTCCGGCCCGCGCCTTGCTTGCGGCGGTGACGGAACGGCTGACCATGCCGTTCAAGAAGGACCTTGATCTCTATTCGTGCCTCGGCTTCACGCTTTTGCTGGATCGATCGTCGATCGTGGATGCGAGCGTGATCCAATACGGAGAATGGGAGGCGGCCCAGCTGGATTTTCTGAAATGCCTGATGGAGGTTTATCGCAGCGACAAGGAAAATATCTTTCTCGATATCGGCGCCTATTGGGGTCTGTATAGCCTGGTTGCGCAACGGACCGGTATATTTAGCCAAATACTGGCTTTTGAATCCGATCGGCATAATCTGGCGCAACTGCAATCGAGCCTGCTGCTGAACCACGTGTCCGGTCAGGTCACCGTTTTCCATAATGCCGTAAGTCATACCAACGACATAATATACGTTATGGACAGTCTGGGGCATCCCACCGGTAATCGGGCCGGGGTTGGGGTTGTCGACAAGTCTCTCGGCCTGCCCACGGCGGAAGTGGCGAGCATCACGATAGATTCATTGCTTCATTTTTCCGGCCGTAATCTGGTGATCAAGATAGATGTGGAAGGACATGAGCAATATGTTCTGGCGGGCATGGCGCATACCCTCCGCAACAACCATGTGATCATGCAGATAGAAGTCTTTGAACCGCAACAGGCCGCGGTTTTTCCCTTGCTGGAAACGCTCGGTTTGCGCCAAATTCACCATATCGGGTTTGATTTCTTTTATACAAACATCAGTCCTGACGTGCTGGGTCTGTAGGCCGCGTATTCCTTTACAAACCATTCGTCGTCGGATTCTTTCTTGCGTTTCAGAGATATAAGACGCCTGAGACGAATGGGCATGAGCGGCCTCGCCGGCGGAACCGGAAGTTAGCTACAGTTCGCGAAGGTGACAGGTGAAACTGAATAAGCGGTTGCGCCGGGGGAGAAAAGACAAGTAAGAACCCCACCACCATCCGGCTTCGCCAGATGGTCCCCCTCTCCATCAAAGATGGGAGGTACAAGATACTGGAGTTTCCCTTGGACCTGAACCCGATCATGCTGGCCGCCGGCGCCGAGATCATGCGCATCTACGCCACGGACTTCGCCGTCACGACAAAGGACGATGCCTCGCCGGTGACCGAGGCCGACCGGAAGGCCGAGGCGATTATCCTCGAAGGCCTGAAACATCTGGCTCCCGGCATTCCGGTCATCGCCGAGGAGGCCGCCGCCGCCGGCCGTTTCCCCACAACCGCCGGCACCTTCTTCCTGGTCGATCCGCTCGACGGCACCAAGGAGTTTATTTCCAAAAACGGTGAGTTCACCGTCAATATCGCCCTGATCGAGGATGGAAAGCCCGTCCTGGGCGCGGTCTATGCCCCGGCCCTGAACAAACTCTACTGGGGGGCCGCCGGCAAGGGCGCTTTCATGGTCGAGGTGAGCGATGGTCTTATCGGCGAAGCCCGGTCCATCAAGGTGCGTCAGCCGGACGGCGGCCTGATCGCGGTCGGCTCCCGTTCGCATGGCGGCGCGGAAACGCAGGCATATCTCAAGGCCTATGCGGTCGCCGATTTTGTCGCCGCCGGATCGTCCCTGAAATTCTGCCTGATCGCCGAAGGCCTGGCCGACATCTATCCGCGCATGGGCCGCACCATGGAGTGGGATACGGCGGCGGGGGATGCGATCCTGCGTGCCGCCGGCGGGCGGGTGGAAACCCTGGACGGCCAGCCGCTGAAATACGGCAAGCGGTTTCAGGATCCGCGCTCAAGCAGCGTCAGCGGCAGCGCGGACTATTATGACGGCGATTACGCCAATCCGCATTTCGTGGCGTTCGGGCAGGTGGACCGCGCGCCCTCATAATTGGCCTAAATCAGCTTTTGCAGATATCGCCCGTAGTCGCTGTTACCGAGACGCGCGGCAAGGACGGCCAATTGCGCGTCATCGATGAAACCGCGGCGCCATGCGACCTCTTCCGGGCAGGCGATTTTCATGCCCTGCCGCTTTTCCAGGACCCGCACGAAATCGGCGGCGTCCAGCAGACTGTCGGGCGTGCCGGTATCGAGCCAGGCATACCCCCGGCCGAGCGGCTTGACGCTTAAGGCCCCGCGTTCCAGGTAGGTTCGGTTGACATCGGTTATTTCCAGTTCGCCCCGCGCCGAAGGCTTGAGATTGGCGGCGATATCGACCACCTGATGATCATAGAAATAAAGCCCGGTAACGGCCCAGTTCGAGCGCGGCCTCAGCGGCTTTTCTTCGATCGACAGAGCCTGGAAGTTCGCATCGAATTCGATCACGCCATAGCGTTCCGGGTCGGAAACCTGATAGGCGAAGACGCTGGCGCCGGACGTGAGGGCCGCCGATTCCTCCAAAAAGCCGGAAAGCGACGGACCGTAATAGATATTGTCGCCCAGGATCAGGCAGGACGGCTCATGACCGACGAAATCGGCCCCGATGATATAGGCCTGGGCCAGCCCTTCGGGATTCGGCTGTTCGGCATAGCTCAGCCGGATGCCCCATTGCCCGCCGTCGCCGAGCAGCTTCTGGAATTGCGGCAGATCATGCGGGGTCGAGATGATCAGGATGTCGCGGATGCCGGACATCATCAGCGTGGACAGCGGATAATAGATCATCGGCTTGTCGTAGATCGGCATCATCTGCTTGGAAGCGCCGATGGTCATCGGGTGCAGGCGCGAACCGCTGCCGCCGGCCAGGATTATGCCTTTCATTATATCCCCTCCTTGAGCAGTTGATCGAGGCAGGCGTCGAGCGACTCCTGCCACGGATCGAGCCGCAGTCCGTAAATATCGTCAAGTTTGTCGCCGTTGAGGCGCGAATTGGCCGGGCGTTTTGCCGGCGTCGGATAATCCGCCGTGGTAATCGGGTTGACCCGGACCGGCCGCCGGCCACGGGCTTCGGCGCCCGCGAAAATGGCCGTGGCGAAGCCGGCCCAGGTGGTTTCGCCGTTACCGGTCAGGTGGAAGGTGCCGCGGATCGTCGGATCACGGTCGATGACCACCTGCTGGGCGATGGCCAGCAGGGCGCGGGCGATTTCCGGCGCATAGGTCGGGCAACCGTGCTGATCGGCGACGACGCTCAGTTCATTACGGGTTTCGCCCAGGCGCAGCATGGTTTTGACGAAGTTATGGCCGTAGGGGGAATAGACCCAGGCGGTGCGCAGGATGACATGGTTGTCGGTCGCGGCGCGAATCTGGTCCTCCCCCGACAGCTTGGTCCTGCCGTAAACGCTGATGGGCGCGGGCGGGTCGGTTTCGTCGTAGGCGCCGTCCTTGTCGCCGGTGAAGACATAATCGGTCGACAGATGCAGGATGGGAATATCGCGTTCCGCCGCCAGCCGGGCCAGCACGCCGGGCGCGTCGCCATTGACCTTCTGCGCCAGGCCGGGTTCGCTCTCGGCCTTGTCCACCGCCGTATAGGCCGCCGAGGAGATGATGACGTGCGGATCGAGGCCGCGCACCGCCGCCTCGATCGTCTCCGGTCTCGACAGATCGACATCGGGTCGGCCTATCCGCACGATATCAAGCCCCAGACGGTCGCCTTCGATCTGCAGGGCGGTATCGACCTGGCCATTTTTTCCGGTCACGAGAATGCGCATCGCCTAGGCCTTCAACACACCGAGGCGTTCGCCGGCATAGACTCCGCCGCGCAGGGGACGCCACCAGGCTTCGTTGTCGAGATACCAGCGTACGGTTTTATCGATGCCGCTGTCGAAGTTTTCCCGCGCCTTCCAGCCCAGTTCGGTTTCCAGCCGGGTGGCGTCGATGGCGTAGCGGCGATCGTGGCCGGGGCGATCGGCCACGAAGCGGATCAGCCGGTCATGCGGCGCGTCTTGCGGACGCCGTTCGTCCATGAGGGCGCAGATGCGGCGCACGACATCGATATTCGCGCGCTCGTTGCGCCCGCCGACATTATAGGTTTCCCCCAGCCGTCCCCTTGAACAGATGAGATGCAGGGCGCGGGCATGATCCTCGACATACAGCCAGTCGCGGATGTGGCCGCCATCGCCGTAAACCGGTAATTCCCGGCCTTCCATGGCGTTGATGATATTGAGCGGAATCAGCTTTTCCGGAAAATGGTAGGGGCCGTAATTGTTCGAGCAGTTCGAGACGACCACCGGCAGGCCATAGGTGCGGTGCCAGGCCTTGGCCAGATGGTCGGAGGCCGCTTTCGAGGCCGAATAGGGCGAGGACGGATCGTAGGGCGTGGTTTCCGCAAACAGGCCGTCTTCGTCCAGGCTGCCGTAAACTTCGTCGGTCGAGACGTGCAGGAAACGGAAATCCGCCTTTGCCGCGCCATCGAGGCCGTTCCAGTAATGACGCGCGCCTTCCAGCAGGGAAAAGGTGCCCATGACATTGGTTTCGATGAAATCCTTCGCGCCGGTGATCGAGCGATCGACATGGCTTTCCGCCGCCAGGTGCATGATACGGTCCGGCCGGAAATCGGCCATGACCTGGCTGACCTTCGGCAGGTCGCAGATATCGCCCCGGACGAAACGATAATTACGGGCGCCTTCGATCGGCTTCAGGGATTCCAGATTGCCGGCATAGGTCAGCTTGTCGAGATTGAGCACATCGGCGCCCACCTCGCCGACAAGATATCTGACCAGGGCCGAACCGATGAAGCCGGCGCCGCCGGTGACGAGAATACGCATCCAGTGATCGTGCCTTTACGACTTAAGCGATGCCAGGGAGGGCTGGTTTTTATCCTTAGCCGACAAAATCGCCGTGGCAATATCCATCGGCCATTCGATGCCGATATCCGGGTCATCGAAGGCTATGCCGGCGTCATTCGGCGCACTGTAGGGATTTGTGACCTTGTAAAAAACCTCCGTGTCCGGTTCCAGCGTGCAGAAGCCATGCGCGAAACCCGCCGGCACCCATAATTGCCCGCCACCGGCCGCCGTCAGGGTTTCGCCGATCCATTCGCCGAAGTGCGGCGACTCCGGGCGGATATCCACCGCCACGTCGAAAATGGCGCCTTTCAGGCAACGCACCAGCTTGCCCTGGGCAAACGGTTCGGTCTGGTAATGCAGGCCGCGGATGGTGCCGGCCTGCGCCGACAGGGACTGGTTATCCTGCACGAAGGTGACGTCCGCGACATGCTCGCGGAACCAGCCATCCTTGAAGGCCTCCATGAAGACCCCCCGTTCATCGCCGATGATCCTGGGCTGGACCAGGACCGGACCGGGTATGGCAAGCGTCTTGAATTGCATCCTGAACCTTTTGTTCCGTTTTCTGTTTTATGCGCTCCAAAAGGCGTATATCCGAACGCCGTCCCAGCCACCGCATCTTAAGCCAGAGTTTAGACTTTGTGGTTTGTTCGCCGCCAGGACTAAAGCTAGATAGGCCACAATATCTTCCGGATACGCGAATTGTGCGCGGGAAAAAAGGTTTTCTATGTCTGCTGAGCGAATGACCCATTTGAGACGTCTCGAAGCCGAGGCGATCTTCATCATGCGCGAGGTCGCCGCCGAGTTCAAAAATCCGGTCATGCTCTATTCGATCGGCAAGGATTCGTCGGTCATGCTGCATCTGGCCATGAAGGCGTTTTATCCGTCCAAGCCGCCGTTTCCGTTCATGCACGTCAATACGACGTGGAAGTTCCGCGAAATGATCAAATTCCGCGACGACACCGCCGCGCGCCTGGGCCTGAACCTGATCAGCCACACCAATCAGGAAGGCGTGGCCAATAACGTCAATCCGTTCGACCACGGCTCCAACGTCTTCACCAATATCATGAAGACCGACGCCCTGAAGCAGGCCTTGACGGCGCACGGCTTCGACGCGGCCTTCGGCGGCGCCCGCCGCGACGAGGAAAAGAGCCGCGCCAAGGAGCGCATCTTCTCCTTCCGCACCACCACTCACGGCTGGGACCCGAAGAATCAGCGCCCGGAACTGTGGAACCTCTACAATGCCCGCGTGAAGCCCGGCGAATCGATCCGTGTCTTTCCCATCTCCAACTGGACCGAGCTAGATATCTGGCAATATATCCTGATGGAGAACATCCCCATCGTGCCGCTCTATTTCGCCAAGAAGCGCCCCGTAGTCGAGCGCGGCGGCCAGTGGATCATGGTCGATGACGAGCGCCTGCCGCTCAATCCCGGTGAAGTGCCCGAAATGAAATCTGTGCGCTTCCGCACACTGGGGGACTACCCCCTCACCGCCGCCGTCGAATCCGAAGCCGCGACCCTGGAAGAGATCGTCGCCGAAATGCTGGTGGCCCGCACCTCCGAGCGCTCCGGCCGCCTGATCGATCACGATGAAGCCGGCTCGATGGAAAAGAAAAAGCGCGAAGGGTACTTCTAAGATGAACGCGATCGCTATGGAAGACACCCTGGATACCCAGGCGCTGGTCGAATATTTAGCCACACACGAAAAGAAGGACCTGCTGCGGTTCCTGACCTGCGGTTCCGTGGACGATGGCAAATCGACCCTGATCGGCCGCCTGCTCTACGACACCAAGCTGATCTTTGAAGACCAGTTGGCCAGCATCGAGAAGGACTCGAAAAAGCACGGCACCGTCGGCGATGATATCGACCTGGCCCTGCTGGTCGATGGCCTGCAAGCCGAGCGCGAACAGGGCATCACCATCGATGTCGCCTACCGCTTCTTCACGACCGACAAGCGCAAGTTTATCGTCGCCGACACCCCCGGCCACGAGCAATATACCCGCAACATGGCGACCGGCGCGTCGAATTCCGACCTCGCCGTCATCCTGATCGACGCCCGCAAGGGTATCCTGACTCAGACCCGCCGCCACTCGTTTATCGTGTCGCTGCTCGGCATCAAGCACGTCGTTCTGGCGGTCAACAAGATCGACCTGATGGATTACAGCCAGGACGTTTTCAACGAGATCGTCGCCGACTATCAGGCCTTCGCCGCCGATTTCGGTTTCGAGACCTTGCAGGCCATTCCAATGTCCGCCCGCTATGGTGACAATGTATTGGGCCGCAGCAAGAACCTGCCGTGGTACAAGGGGCCGACCCTGGTCGAGCATCTGGAAACCGTCCGGATCGATCAGGACCAGAGCACCAGGCCGTTCCGCTTGCAGGTTCAGTGGGTCAACCGCCCGAACCTCAATTTCCGCGGCTTCTCCGGCACTATTTCCTCCGGCACCATCAAGCCGGGCGATGACGTGCTGGTCGCCAGATCGGGCATAAGCTCGAAGGTCAAATCGATCGTCACCTATGACGGCGATCTGCCGGTGGCCGCCGCCGGTCAGGCCATTACCCTGACTCTCGAAGACGAAATCGACATTTCGCGCGGTGATGTGCTCAGCGCCATCGACGCCCGCCCGGAAGTCTCCGACCAGTTCCAGGCCCGCCTGATCTGGATGAGCGAACAGGAATTGATCCCCGGCCGCACCCTGCTGGTCAAGATCGGCGCCCGTACCGTTTCGGCCTCGGTAACGGAAATCAAGCACCAGACCGACGTCAACACCTTTGCCCATATCGCCGCCAAGACACTGAAACTCAACGAAGTGGCCGTGGTCAATATCGCGTTGCAGGAACCAGTGGCTTTCGATCCGTATGCCGAAAACCACGAGATGGGCGCCTTTATCGTCATAGACCGCGTGTCGAACCTGACGCTCGGCGCCGGCATGATTGAGCACGGTTTGCGGCGCGCCACCAATGTCCACTGGCAAGCGCTGGACGTGAATAAAGCCACGCGCGCCGCCGCCAAGAACCAGAAGCCGGTCGTGCTGTGGTTCACCGGACTATCCGGCGCCGGCAAGTCGACTATCGCCAACCTGGTCGAGAAGAAACTGCTGTCGCTCAGCCACCACACCTATCTGCTCGACGGCGATAATGTCCGCCACGGCCTGAACAAGGATCTCGGTTTCACCGACGCCGACCGCGTGGAAAATATCCGCCGCGTCGCCGAGGTATCGAAACTGATGATCGATGCCGGCCTGGTGACCCTGGTGTCGTTCATCTCGCCCTTCCGCGCCGAACGCCAGATGGCGCGCGAACTGCTGGCCAACGGTGAGTTTATCGAAATCTATGTGGCGACGCCGCTGGAGGTCGTGGAAAAGCGCGACGTCAAGGGGCTTTACGCCAAGGCCCGCGCCGGCGAGATCAGGAACTTCACTGGCATCGACAGCCCCTATGAAGCGCCGGAAAATCCGGAACTGACACTCGACACAACGACGCAGACGCCGGAAGAGCTGGCGGAACAGGTGGTCGCCTATATGCTCGACCACGGTTTCCTGGGTGACGGGCTGGATTATGTGATCTAGGGTCTGTACCCAATCAGCTTTTCGATTAGGTCGACTTATGATTCGATGTCAGCAGGAGGTTGCTGACGATGTCGCAACATAAGGTACTTTACTGGCTTTCGGATTCTGAGTGGGCGGCGATCGCGCCATACCTGCCTCGCGGCCGCAGTGGCGCCCATCGCGTAGATGACCGGCGGATTATCAGCGGCATCATCCACATGCTCCGCAGCGGTGCCCGGTGGCGAGACTGCCCCTCAGCCTATGGCCCGTACACGACCGTGTACAATCGGTTCAATCGCTGGAGTCGTCAGGGGATCTGGAGTCAGATTTTCTATGCTCTGACGGGCAAAAGTGATGTAGTGAGCGGTGCGATTGACGCAACATACATCAAAGCACACCGCTCAGCGGGCGGCGCAAAAGGGGGGCTTTTGACAACGCCATCGGAGCCTATCGAGGTGGACGTACAACTAAAATCCATGCGTTGACTGACGAGAGCGGCAAGCCACGCGCTCTGGTTCTCACGGCCGGAAATACCCATGATCTCATCGGCGCAGCCACTGTATTAAGGCTTGTTCCTACGCCCAGGCAGTTGCTGGCCGACCGTGCTTACGACGCCAAAAAGCTACGGGAATGGTTGGCGCAGCGGGGATGCGAAGCGGTTATTCCACCAAACCCAACACGCAAACACCCTGCATCCTATGATCCGGTTGCCTATCGAAGCCGGAACCTGATCGAGAGAATGTTTTGCCGCCTCAAAGACTTCCGACGTATAGCCACGCGCTACGACAAAAAGGCAGAGAACTTCCTATCTGCCGTTCTAATCGCCGCGACGATCATGTGGTGGATGCCGATTGAGGCCAGACCCTAGAGCGTCACCTGGGCCAAACAGTGTCCGGAATGATGAACGACAGCGGCATCAACTGGACCATCGGGTGTGGACGCGGCGGCCCGTTGATTTCCTGACCCATGTGATTGCCAGAGCCGCATCGAGTATAAACCTTTCGAGGCTCCGGAGAGCCCCGCGCTGTTATCTTGCTACAGTAGACAGCGCGGGTCTTTATTAGCCCTCTCCCCCTACGCAGGCAGTAATAGTCCTGCTGATGCGTTTTGTGCGGATTTTTGCGCGGCGCTTGAGGCAGCGAACAGGGTATCCGGGGCAGCGGTGTGATCCCAGACCGCAGCCGAGCCGCCCGTATCGCTGCCGAAGCCGGCGACAGCCTGACGGAGCAGGAGCTGCTGTTGCGCGAACGCCGAGTCGTCGGGAAGACCGTAACCTGCGGCCCGTGAAGCCGCCCCGTCCATGTCGGCCAGCAGTGATGCCAGTGATTGCGACGAGCTGTCGTAGGACGACAGGCCATCTCCTTGCCACCACGCCGTCGATGTGTCCGTCGCGGCGCCGCTGTCAACGATCGGTTCCCCCGACATGTCGGGCGCCCCGGCGGCAAGGCTCGGCGCAAAGCCCGCTGCGCCTGCCTGGCCACCTGACTTCGACGTAGAACCGCCTATTTGCGAGTCAGCCTGGCCAAGTCCATTGTCCTGAGTGACGGAGGTATTGGCCTGCTCATAGGCCGTGTCGATCAGGGTATTGGTCGCATCGTCAGCCGCCGTCAGGGTCGCCCGCAACCCTTGCTCGGCGGTCATCGCCCGGATATGCGCGTCAACCTCGGTCGCCTGCCCCGACAGCCACGCCGCCTGTTCGCTGTTATCCATCTCTTCCCAGCGCGCAGCGATTTTAGCATCGATGAGATCGTTGTCGCTGAAGTCGAGTTGGGCGTGCGCCCTCACCTCATCGTAGCTGGCGCTGAGGGTATCGAGTTGCACCTTCCTCGATTGGATAAGCGCAGCCCTGGCGGCCGTCTCTGGATCGTTGAGCAGACGGCCCAGCGTACCATCCTCGTCCCTGTCACCCCATTCCGCCTGATACGAACCACCAGCCAGGCCTTCGGAACCCAACACATGGCGCGCAAGGGCCACGTCATAGGCGTCCCCTTGCGAACCGTCCGCCCAGATGAACTTCATCGTGTTCTGGACATAGCTGTCGATACCGCTTTCCGCCGTATAGCCCGTCGCCACGCCCTTCAGGTCGATCGCGGAGATACCGGCTTCCGTCAGGGTGCGCAGTTCGCCCTGTGTCGAGCGGCCGTTCTGGTTTGCATCCACCCACAGCAGGATCTTGTCGAAGTTGGCGTCACTCTTATCGAGCAGGCCGTCGCCATTGGTGTCCCAAGTCGCAAGGCCTTCGAGATCGCTGGTCGCCCCCTCCTTGTCCTGGAGGAAGGAGATTTCGGAGAGCCTGTTGATCGCCCCGTCTCCGTCACGATCCACGGCCAGGAAGCCATCGGACGGCCCAACCCAACCGACCCTGGAAACACCGCCCTGAGCCGTTTGGGCGATGACGGTCGAGTCATCGACAGCCGTCAGGTTCAGGCCGTCGCCGTTCAGATCCAGAGCGATCGGCGCCACATTGTTGTAGTTCCAGTTTTCGCCGCCCGTCCACGCAATGCCAAGCTTGCGCAGATCGATTGACGTCCCCCCCGCCAAGACGAACTCAACCGTGTTGAGCACTCCGGAGGTGACCACGCCGCCATTTACGACGCGGATGCGGTCGGCCACCTGCGACGCCGTCTTGGCGGCGTCCGTCTTGTCTTTCAGGCCAATATAGAGATCGTTGCCGACCACCTGATAAATAACGTCATCTGCCGCTACCGTCGGTCCAAATACAATCGTGTCCAAACCACCAGTATCCGTTATGGTGTCGATGCCGTCACCCCGGTCATAACAGAACTGATCATCGCCCATCGAGGTCTTGATGGTGTCATTGCCCAGGCCGCCGATGATGATGTTGCCATTGTATTCTGTCGCGGTACCTGAGCCGGTGATTGTATCATTGCCATTGAAGGCGAAGATCCAGTCGGCGTTGCCACCCCCATTGACCGTATCGGCATTATCGGTCCCGCCACCCGGCTGGAACGTAATCAGGCTGATATCCAGCTGCGAAGCGCCTCCCATATCCACGGTCTTGAGCTTGTTGTTACCCAGGGTGGCGAAATTGCTGGTGACGCGAACCTTGTCAGTTGTCGTGCCCCGGATACCGACATCGAGGAAGCCGCTGCTGCCCCCCGAACTGGAGATGTACAGATCGGAGTATTTGATGTCCCCGGCGAAGCTCAGGACGTTGTTATCCGCATTCGTCTCGGTAACAGTGTCGCTGCCGTCGCCACGGCTGAACAGATAGGTGTCCGCACCGGCGCCGCCCGAGAGGACGTCGTTGCCTTTCCCGCCTTCGAACGTATGCGCGCCTGCGCCTGCCGACAGGTTATCGGCATAAGCCGTGCCCACAATGTTCTCGATATTGATATAGCTATGCCCCTGCGCCATGCCGACGGAACCATAGCCGTTGGACGCGCTGGTGGCTGTGTAGGCGCCAAGATAGGCCGTGATCCCGGATGTGGCTTCGGAGTAGTCAACCGTGTCATTGCCGGACACTGCTGCAAGGTAGTCGTCGCCGGTATCGCCCCAAAGCTGGTCGTTACCCGCGCCGCCGATTAGAATATCATTGTCGGCGCCGCCGTAGATCAGATCGTTGCCTGCCCCGCCGTCCAGCCAGTCAAGGCCGCCACGACCGTTCAGAGTGTCGTTCCCTTGCCCCCCCCAGGAAAATATCGTCGCCGCCAGTAAAGGTCTGGGTGATGATACCGGCCTGGCTATGCGTATCGATCTGGAATGACCGGTAATCGTCGAGGCTGACCGCAGTCACCTTGCCCGACTGATCGATCAGATCGTTGCCATTGGTGATTTGCCATCCCTGAACGGGAGAACCGCCCCCTACCGAACCATATGCCGCAACGGTGTAGCCCACCTTCGACATCTGATCGATATAGACGCTGTGACCGGTCTCCTCCCAGTTCAGATCAGGGGTAACACCCGAGATGACTTCATGCGTCTCCGGACGCGTGAAGAACCCGTAGGAGGCCTGATTAACGCCATTAACGATGGCGGTCCCATTAGTCGTATGCTTCAGCACGATGCGGCGATAAGCCGTGCCTGCCGGCGCAGTGGTCGTTCCGGTCAGCAGGCTGAAATTGGTCAGGAGACCATTGGCCGCGTTCTTACCAAGCGCCGCCGTGCCCAGCTTCGTTCCGGTACCGATCAGAACCTTGTTCTCGTTATAATATTCAATCCACAACTCCGAACCTGCAGCACGATGCTCGGCGGCATACACGCTGGCTTCGTAGCTAGCTCCGGCCTTGGACGTCATATAGTCGGAGTATATGTTCGTTACGACACCGCTGCCGGTGTCCACGAGTTGGGAAAAAATAACGTCGTTGCCATTGCCGTACCAACCGGCGCCGACGTTGACGCCGATCTGACCGGTGCCGGTCGAGGTCTTCGACCACTGGCTGGAAGAGATGAAATCTCCATGGCCATCCCGAATGTCATTACCATCAGGACTACGCATCGCCTGGGGCAGGACATCGAACACACTCGATGTCGAGCCTGGCGTGGCGACGGAAACTACTGCGCCGGTCGTCCCCGATGCGCGGAACGTGCTATTCTCGTAATAGGTGCCGGTTGACTTATTGACACCTAAGCTATTCAGAAAACCACCCAGACCGCCATAGAAATCGGAGCTGGCAAACTGATCGAGCTTCAGTTCAGAGGCCCTCAGCAAGGTCACCATCCACGGGTTGGCGATCGTCTGCGCCCCCACCATGCTGACAACACGATCGAACTGCGCTTTGCTGGCATTGTAAGTAGTGGCTTCCGCAGGCGTCAGAGAGCTGCCAGCTATCTTGTCCACCAAAGTCTTGTTCGCTGTATAATAGCTTTGATCAGTCGTTGAGAGCGCAGATGTCGTCTTGGCCTTGATCGCAGCGACGATCCGGTCGATAGCAGCCTTGTTGTTGGTGTAGGCCGTGGTTTCTGTCGTAGTATAAGACGTTGGAGGGCCAACGCTCAGTATCTTGTCTACGATGGTCTTGTTCGTGTTGACGTAAAAGTCTTGGTCCTTCTTGGCCCGGACAATAATCGCCGCGCGGTCGAACTGTGCTTTATTGGCCTGATACGTCGTATTCTCTGCCGTGGTCAGAGTTTGCACCAAGGCCAGTTTATCGACAATCGTCTTATTGGCGATGACATTATAAAACGTCTGGTCGACAGACGTTAGAGCTGAAACGGGGAAGGCGTCCGTGAAATAGCCATTGATCAGTTCACGGTTATTGGAATAGAAGCCATAATCCGTCGCGGTCTGAAGGTCGCCGCTCAACGCCAGCAAATCCGAAGCCGCCGAGTTTTTGACAACTCGCTTAAGGAACAAATCGCCACCTACCACCTTAGTGTTGCGAACGGCCACAAGTGTTCCATACTCGACCGCTTCGTCGGCGGAGGAGACGTTGTGTGTTGCACCATTGACCTTCACATACAACTGGCCGCCCGTGTGGCCATAGGCCTGAGTCGTGGTCGAGCCACTGAGATTGGATACATAGGCCTTGTCGTCGCTGCGTGTAATCTGGCTGATCAGCCCATTCAGGATGTCACGGGCATTTGCGGCCATCCCCTGAGCCAAATCCAGGCTACCGCCATTGGCTGATGTCGCCGTGCCCAACTCGTAACGCGCAAACGGCAGTTGTAGAGCTGTCTCGGCGCTTGCCGTCGGCACCTTAGGTTTCTTATGACCGAACAGGTTCCCGATTAATGTACCATAGATAGCCCACACAAAGGCGCCCCAACCTGTGGCCAGCAGCGCCGATCCGAAGCTTAACGAACTGCCTGCCGCCACTCCCCCGACGGCAGACGAATAGCCAATATACGAACCAACAGCTGCGCCAACGGACGAAAGTACAACAGCCGCTTCCGTTTCGGGCTTGACGAGCACGTTAGCAAGCTTAGCGCCAATGAAGGCCCCGATTACATTGCCCCAAACGGCACCGCTGGCAAAATTTTTACCTTCAAATACGCCATCAAAAAGGTCCTTGTGCAACGCACCGGTAGCCGGAGTACCGGCATTGGAGACAATCGTATTGATGACGGCGTTTGTCCCAGTCGAGGCGACCGTCGTGAACAATTCACCGCCAAAACCCTTCAGACCTAGAGCCTGGCTCAGTTGAGCCGCTAAAATCGAGCTAATCGTTCCAACCGCCGCACCGGACATTCGAGCAAAGACATCATCCAAGAATGATGGTTTAATTACATTACCATTGGCGCCCACTTTTAACGCTTGCGGAATATTAAAATTACCCGGTGCGCCGGCTATAACGGTGCCAATACGCTCACCTATTTCTCCAAGAACAGATGAGTAAAGAATTCCAGCTAATTTATTCTCACCAGCCAAGTAATTCCCTATTGTTGATCCAATTATAGTGCCGATTTGGGAAAATTGAGTTAACTTCTCATATGAAACCGTTCGTACGGTTTTGAAAATTATTCTCCCACTTGCATCCAATAACCCATGTATTTCCTGGTTTGTCTCCCCACCACTAGGCGTTTTTTTGTTGGCAATATCTATTCCTGCCAACTCATATGCATAGGCCGTTACAAATTTGGTTTCCGTTACAATCGTATACGGGAAACTGGGAATTGCATTTGGATCTCCTTCCTTTTGCTGCCACGCGGCAAATCCGTCGGCTGTGAAAATATAATTTCCACTGCTCACACCAATCGCAGCAGCGGAAGCGCCGTCAACTTTTAAGGTAGAACCGATTTGAGCAAACGTTTTCGCTTCTGAACTATAAGCCGGATCTCCCACGTAATAAGCTGCGTATTGTGGAAGACTCAAAGGTGTGCCGGAATATGCTGCGTGCCGCCTAAACCTAGGATGTGCTAACTCGTGATCAAAAGTGACAGCATAATCACGGCTGCTTCCGCCCGGCGTAACAGTTATGTATATCTCAACTTCATAATCATTCGGTCCGTTGATCCAATTGCCGTCTGCATCTTTGTTATAAAAAGATCCGCCTAAATTTTTAACCGGATCTGTGTAATTATAACTATTAGGAACAATTTCCCCATAATTAACAAATGTTAAAACAACACCTTCACTTTTGTAGAATATTAAATTATTCCTGAATTCAGAAGAGTATAAAATTTGACCGTTAAGATAATTGATGAAATCAGAAATTTTTACCGTAGATAGGTTTGAAAGCTTAATTATTGGAAATAAAGCATCACTCGATACGAGTTCCCTCGTATTGGAATTGTAGGTGTAAATTCCCATACTACATTCTACATTGCCCCCTTTTCAGATACTGGAACAAGCGCGCCCGTCATCTCAGCCGCTTTATAATAATCATACGCACCAACTTTATCCCCACACTCGCGGCTCTTAAGACGGGCAAGATACAGATAATAATCGGGCACAAAATCTCTAAATTTTACCCTCCCATCATAGTCAATTTTTTCGTTTCCGTATAACTTTAACTCACCTTTGCAATATGCTTGTACGTTCCAATCAATTAAAGATGCGTTTAACGCATATATAGCGCTGTAATCATCAGAAGATGCATAATATTGAAGTTCTTCCTTTGAATATTCCTGCGCTAGACAATCAATATCTAAAACAAAAACCAAAGGTTTCCGTTCATCTGACATTCGTGCAACATATTCAAAGGGAGCCTCCTCAGCACGCCGCGCTGAAGCGGAGCAAACCCCGTCTGAATTATAGTGCGCGAAGACAAGCTTTTTGGAAGGAGGAGTGTTGACACCCAAGCGAGCCAAAGAAGTTTGTTCACATCCCAAAAGAGGCACCATCAAGAGTAACGTACAGATAACCACACGCAATCTTCTCGCATCATTCAGGACTTCTGGTTTCATCTTTTCCCTCCCCGCTTCACCAGCCGCCTTTGCAACAGGCGACTAGAGGTAACTGATCACTTGCCGCCAGCCGGTGATGATCTCCGCTATCAAACTCATACCAGATGACAGCATCACAACTTTACCGTCAACTTTAATTCTGTTTTGCAACAGCTTGATTCGGCTGGAGTACACCGGCCCCCTCTTCTCATCAACGATGGCGTCCAGTGAAATTTCCGTCACCTCACCCTCAAGAGTCCCAACGCATAAAGGAATAAAATTCGATCTTGACCACGGCATGTTCGCCCGAATGCACGAAGACGTCATCTCGATTCAACATTAGGGTGTCGACAATAAGGACCTCCCATCCGGCACTATGGTAATTATGGGGCTTCTCGATTCGACAACTTGACCGATAGTTGCAACTGAAGCCTACTGCATCGTACTTTCTTACGGCGCGGTGATCGATTGGAACGACCTCATCGGCTTAACGCGCCTGACGCCACAATTCCGTCAAGGCCTGCATGGTTTGTGCATTGCCGCAGACCGAGTCCGCTTCTACCTGGCCATGATCAAGCGCGTCCGCGCAAACCTGGTTCTGCCCCGCCTCAGCCGCAGACACATCATATTTTGGCATATTGATAATGGCCGTGCGGCCGGGCTTGCCATTGATGCCCGGAATATATTGGGTGATGGCCGTATTGCCCCGGCGTTTGAGCGCCTCGGAACCTAGCAAAGCTGCTTGTTGCTGATTCGCTTCGATGTGGTGAAGGCCGTATCTATAGATCAGCCCCAAAGCGAACTGTGCCCTGCCATCGCCTTGGTCCGCTTGTGCTTGAAGCGTCGCCGGATCGGAAGTCAGAGCCAGCCGCAAGAGAGAAAAATCAACCCCTTTTTCCGCCGATGGCATCGACGCGCACCCACTCAATGCGAAGCTAATGCCTAATACGATACCTACATGTCTAATTTTCATGCCACCCTCCATATGCAATTAACTGCCGTTCCACGGTACATCTGACGAAATATCAGCATCTGGAACGGCAGGATTGGTTGTTAAATCAGGTTGAGCCATTGCCGGGACGAGCGGCCCGCCATCAGGCGTATGAATTGGGAGCGGTTTTGCATGATCCAGGCCCGACCGATCCGCGGACAGGACAATTCCCTCCCACGGCACACTGCCGCGCGATTTCACGGCTCGTAAATTCTCGGACGGATCATAGGGCGCCAGATTGACCAATAGGGTCCGTGCTTCGAGATAGCCAACCTGACGCAGCAAGGTTGCTTCAGCGACGTAAATATCCCGCTGGGAACTGATGATGGCAAGCCTCGCTTGCGTCAGATTTTGTTCCGCGACCAGCACATCCAGCGTCGACCTCTGCCCATAGCGAAACTCCTCACGCATCCCTTCGGCCGCGATCTCAGCCGACTTTAATTGGCGTTGTTGCGTGACAAGACCGGCTTTCGCCGCCCGTAACTGACTCCAAGCGGAAGCGATAGCCTGTGTGGTCCGGCGCTGCGTATCGTCAATCCGGAGACGGTCAGCCGCATTGCGGTCCAAAGCGGCGCGATAACCCGACCGATTGGCGCCACCTGAAAACAGCGGCTTGGTAAGCGTGATACCGAATGTGAAATCGCGATCCTGATCGCGAATATCATAAGGTGAGACCTCTCCGGTCAGTCCATAGGTCGTTCTTGCCGACACGACGACGCTGTTAGCGGACTTTGCCTGACTGGCCTGGCTTGCGCTTTCACGTTCGTTATAGCGGGCCTGGAGAAGTTCTGGATTATTATCGGAAGCGATCGAAAGAGCTGTTTCAAGCGATTGCGGGACCAATGGCAGGGCGGGCTCGTCCTCAAGAGCTGCCGGCACATCACCAACAACTGCGAGATAAGCGGCCCGGCTGATCTCCAATTGCGCCTTGGCATTGGTCAACTGCGCCTGAGCGGCCTCAAGTTGGGCATTAGCCTGTTCGACGTCCGTGCGTGTGACTTCCCCCGCCACTTGCCGCGCCTCAGTCATATCGAACTGCGTCTTCAGGACCGACAGGTTTTTCTCCCAGACAGCCAGGCTTGCCTCGTCGCGACGAACGTCCTCATAAGCGGTTATGACCTGGAGAATAATATCGCCTTCAACCGCGCGCAGTTCCTCCCTACCTGATCGCACACGAAAAGAAGCCGCATCAATCGAGGCGGCCGCCTGCCCCCCAGAATAAAGCAGTTGCTCGATGATGAGGCGAATATCGTCCTTGTTGGATTTTAGGCGCCGACCAACCAAGGGGTCGGCCGCAAGACGAAGCGCTTGGGTCGCGTCCCCAGCGCGACTATCGACGTAGTTGGCCGAAGCCTGCAAATCGCCATGAGGACGAACGGTCGCATAGGCCCGAACATAGGCCTCATCGAGCGCCTTGAGATCGTATCGCTGGCTCTGCAAAGCCGGATTGGAGCGATAAGCTTCCACAATCGCTTCAACGAGCGTTGCTGCGTTTGCCGTGGGCGTCAGCCCTATTGCGATCGCAGCCGCCAGAAGGGTCGCGCGCCTTACCACGGATACCGCTCGAAGCGCGTATCCGGACTACAACCATTGGCGCGCGCCGCCGCAAGCGCTTCCTGAAAACCAGACAGCTTGAATACATGCGGCTTTGATGCCGGTGTAGCCCGAACAGTGACAGACTTGGCGCTTTCGAGATCCGGCGCCGGTATATAGACGACACCGCCCGTCGGGTTCTCGACCGGCCCTTGGTCCATTTTGATGTGTTCCGCCGTCAGACGATGAAAAATCGACTGCCAGGGCAAAGCCGGTTGGTCATCTATTTTGTACCAGGCCTTAAGCACACCGACATCTTTGCCAAGTTCAAAACCCAGTGTATCCTGCGCATAGGTAATCCGTCCCTGGGAAAGGGTGCGCAATTTGAACAACTGACAGGTCATCTGGCCTGTGAACCCATCTTTTTGAATGGTCATCTGCCAACCGTCCTGGCCATACAAATGGCGCTTGACGGCAAAAGGTCTTCCCTTTTGAACCTGACCGGGCGGGGTTTGATGATGCTGTTTCAGCCATTCCGGAATCGCGGACAATCCCGCCCAGATGCCAAAAGCCATAACGATCGCTGGCACGTATGTCTCTCGTTCGCCTAATTAACCACCGGCTTTTCGTAGGTCGAGACGACCCTCGCCCCGGCCTCGTTAAGATGATGATATTTGAATGGCTTATCGGCAAAGATGCTGCTGGAGAGGTCGGACAGGATTTCGTCCACGCCGCCAAAAGGTGCCACGAGTTCGATGAGCCAAGGTCTATCGCCATTTTGCCATTCATCCGGGCGCAATTTGGCGCCGCCCGCTTCGAGACGCGCCTCCGTTTCCTCGGAGACCGTTGCCCATAGAGCGACGGCTGCTGGACTATTCGGACCGTTCCAGATTCGAAATTGTTCAAGAAGCAAAGCCGGCATAGCGAACCATTCGAGGTCACCGATAAACAATTGCTTATGAACGGGCGATTGGGTCATCAGCCATGTGATTTCGCCCAGAGCCTGAGCGACCGTTTTCTTCGTTCCCTCACCAGGAACATTAGATGTTTGCATAATTCTATACTCCGTGAATGAGGGGGCCTCGCTTCAGGCGAGTCCCCATCTAGTACATTCTCTTTTTGTAATTTTGTAATGGCCCCTACGCAGGCAGTAATAGTCCTGCTGATGCGTTTTGTGCGGATTTTTGCGCGGCGCTTGAGGCAGCGAACAGGGTATCCGGGGCAGCGGTGTGATCCCAGACCGCAG